>OKSN01000780.1_pt1 | contig 18928 bp, 15 predicted proteins | sample 1606191 | NCBI WGS metagenome assembly OKSN01 (sample SAMEA3879535, study PRJEB24766) | human gut metagenome | biome: human-associated habitat; feature: feces | place: USA | collected 1985/1987
ATAATTTATAAAAAACTGTAGTTTATATCTGGAAAAGATACCGGATAAGAACTACAGTTTTTGTGTCTAGGCATTCCATAAGAAGCTGCAGGTGACAGAATCTTGCGATTTAACGTTTATCAATCGGAACATATTCTTTGCGTTCACCGATGTTACGATATGCAGGACGCATAATTTTTCCATTCTGGGAAAGCTCCTCTAAGCGGTGGGCACTCCAGCCGGCAATTCTTGCAATTGCAAAAATTGGTGTATAGAGTTCTAAGGGAAGGTCAAGCATATGATAAACAAATCCGCTGAAGAAGTCTACGTTTGGACTTACACCTTTATAGATTTTACGTTCTTTGGCGATGATTTCCGGTGCAAGGTGCTCTACTAAGGAATAGAGTGCAAATTCTTTTTCATATCCCTTTTCCTGGGAAAGCTTTTCCACAAAACTGCGGAAGATGACTGCTCTTGGGTCGGAAAGAGAATATACTGCATGACCCATTCCATAGATAAGACCGGCATGGTCAAAAGCTTCTTTATGAAGAAGTGCAGTAAGATATTTACCTACTTCGTCTTCGTCTGTCCAGTCTTTTACAGTGCGTTTCATATCTTCAAACATCTGAACCACTTTGATATTGGCACCACCATGTTTCGGCCCCTTAAGGGAACCAAGGGATGCTGCAATAACAGAATAAGTATCGGTTCCGGAAGAAGATACCAGATGGGTAGTAAAGGTAGAGTTATTTCCGCCACCATGCTCCATATGTAAGATTAATGCGATATCTAAAAGCTTTGCTTCCAATGGGGTATATTTACTGTCTGGCCGCAGAATATGAAGAATTGTTTCTGCAGTAGATAATTCCGGTTGTGGGGTATGAATATAAAGGCTGGCACCATCATGATAATGGCGGTAAGCCTGATAACCATATACAGAAAGCAGTGGGAATAAGCTGATAAGCTGCAAACACTGTCTCAATACATTAGGAAGTGAAATATCATCGGCACGGTCATCATAGGAATAAAGTGTAAGCACACTTCGTGCCAGTGTATTCATCATATCTTTGCTTGGAGCTTTCATAATAATATCACGTACAAAGCTGGTTGGAAGTGTACGGTATTCAGAAAGCAGTCCACAGAAGTTTTTCAACTGTTCTTTGGTTGGAAGCTCACCAAACATCAGAAGATAAGCACATTCTTCAAATCCAAAATGGCTGTCCGGTGCAATTCCTTTTACTAAATCTTTTACGTTATAGCCACGGTAATAAAGTTCGCCCTCAGCTGGAATGTATTCTCCATTTACCAGCTTGGTAGAGCATACATCAGAAATGTGTGTAAGTCCTACCAGAACACCCTTTCCGTTTAAATCACGAAGACCACGGTTAACATTATATTTCGTATATAATTCAGAAGGAATGATGGATGATGCGGAGCATTTATTCGCAAGTTCCATTATTTCCGGTGTGATTTCATAAAAACGTCCTGTCATATTGTTCCTCCTCTTTTAATTATTTTAATATGTTATCATATTTCGGTTGTAGAAAACAAGAAAAAAGCGTAAATTTTAAAGAAAGTTTAAAATTGTTTTCTAAAAAATTTAGAATTATAGGAAGATGGTACTAATGTAAAAATGTTCTCTGATAAAACGTTTTTTGCTGGATAAATTACAGAATATATATTACAATTAAGAAAAAATACCGGAGGCACAAAATGGAAAAAGAAGAATTATATCGTTATGTGGATCATACTGCGTTAAAAGCCTTTACCACATGGAAGGACATAGAAAAATTATGTGAAGAAGCAATAAAATACCATACCGCATCAGTCTGTATCCCAAGCTGTTACATCAGCCGGGTAAAAGAAACTTACGGCGATAAAATCAAAATCTGTACCGTAGTAGGATTCCCGTTAGGATATGCGAATACTGAAGGAAAGCTGGCAGAGACAAAGAAAGCATTGGAAGACGGCGCAGAAGAAATTGATATGGTAATTAATATCTGCGATGTAAAGAATGGGGCATATCATAAAGTAGAAGAGGAAATCCGTCTTTTAAAAGAGGCAACAGGAGATAAAATCTTAAAGGTTATTATCGAAACCTGTTATCTTACAAAAGAAGAAAAGATTGCCATGTGCCATGCGGTAACCAATGCCGGAGCAGATTTTATCAAGACATCCACCGGATTTGGAACGGCAGGTGCTACCATGGAAGATGTATTATTAATGAAAGAACACATTGGAGCAGAGGTTAAGATTAAGGCGGCCGGAGGAATCCGTACCAAAGAAGATATGGAAAATTATATTAAGGCAGGCTGTTCACGGCTTGGCACAAGTTCTGCCGTTGATATTCTGGGATAGCAGATATTAAGAGCAATGAAGAATGATAAGATAATGAAAAAATTGTAAAACAGAAATAATTTAGAAAAGGTGAGTGTCATGGAGACGGACAAAAGACAATTATTAGAAGCGGCAAAAGAAGCCAAAAAATATTCCTATGCACCGTATTCCAATTTTCATGTAGGTGCAGCCCTTTATTGTAAGGATGGCAGTATCTATACCGGATGTAATATCGAAAATGCAGCCTTTACGCCCACGAACTGTGCGGAGAGGACAGCAGTCTTTAAGGCGGTATCGGAAGGGAAAAAAGATTTTCTGGCAATTGCTGTAGTGGGTGACAGGGAAGAACCTCTTACACCTTGTGGTGTCTGCCGGCAGGTACTGACAGAGTTTGTAGATAGAAGCACGTTTGAGGTAATTATGGAAGATGGAGCTGGAGGCATTAAAGTCATGAAATTAGAAGAACTTTTTCCGGCATCTTTTTCGCCAAAAGATCTGCAATCATAAATTGTTCCACAATTTGACAGGAATTTTACATTGAAAAACGACACATATTAGAGTATAATAACAATTACAAAAAGCAGATAGTTTTATGCCTGGGATGTTCGACACGCCTGTTATTTTGAACCTACATTTACTTTAAACGGGATTCCAATATTTCCAATAGGATGTCAGGCCTCCGTTTGCAGTGGAAGGCAGAGTATTGGTTGAGGTTACCCACCTAGCTTTGCTAGGAGTCAAAATACAGGAAACGGCATTTTGGGTATATTTGCTAAAGATAAGGTATGAATAGACGAAAGAATCTTTATGTACAAAAGAATCATAAGGTACGGAAGATAAACATATAGTATACCAAAGAAGCATGTTTACAAAAGAACCGAAAATACAAAAGAGAAAAAAGAAGCTGCTGAAAAGCAGCTTCTTTTCTGCAACAGGCAATAAAGGAGTTATTATGCGAAAAGTGAAAAGTAAAAAAAGTAATTATCTGTTGCTGTTTTGTGGAGCACTTCTGGTTCTTATACTGGTGGTTCTGATAACGGATACAAAAGGGGAGAAAAATGGATATTCCGAACAATGTGTTTATCGGAATGAGATTCCCTCCCTGCTGCAGTTTACTTATTATTCCAAGGACGAATGGGCTGAGAAACTGCCGCAACAGGGAACACTTACCTATGATGATGTAAGTGGCATTCTGGAATTGCTTCATTTAAAAGAATATATTCCTTTGGATGATTCGAAAAAAAACATTGACCGGGCAGCCTGGTTTGCTATATATGATGAAATTTTAAGTTATCTTGATACCGATACGTCTGTCTTAAAAAAGGACATTCTTGTATTGAAAAAAGAAAAAAAGCAGCTTACCACACAGGATGGCACTTATGCCATTACATCCAATCCAAAGTGGTATCAGAAGCTTCACAGTTATGGTGTTTATCTGTTGGAGGATAAAGTAATCGGGGTCGCCGCAAAGGATAAAGAAGATGTGGCATTGAAAAATGCCTATCTCATTTCAAATATAGAAGGAAATCTTACATTTCTTTATCAGGGAACAGAATACCAGCTGCCGGTTGATACCGATGAAGAATTATCAAATGTCGTAGCAGATATTTCTTTCAGTGAAAAAAAGATACATAAAATCAGCCGGAAGGAAGATACCATTACCGGAAAGCTGATATCAAAAACAGATACCGCAATGGAGATTAAGGGATATGGACAAGTTGCGATAGATGAAGCCATGAAAATATATGCAACTTATGATGGAATCCGGGAAGTCTCCATGGATGCACTGATGCTGGAAAACATGGAAATTACATTTGTAGTGGCAGAAAAACAGATCTGCGCCATTCTTTTGACAGAGCCTGCTAAAATAGAAAACATCCGTGTTTTGTTATTAGACAATGATAATATGTTCCGTTCTGATGTATCATTGGTATCGGATGTGCCGGTGCGTCTTTATTATGGAGAAACGGAAACTGTATTAGAAGCAGGAAGCGTGATTACAGCATCCTGTTATGCCAATATACTGACAACATCGTCTGTTTCATTAGTCGCAGAGGATGGCACATCGCCATTCTATTTTACTGACAATCAGGGCAATCGCATATCTCCGGCTTATGCAGGCAGCATGGAGCTTCGTATGTATCCGGAAGGATATACCGTGGTAAATGTAGTGGATTTAGAATCCTATGTAAAGGGCGTTATCCCAAGTGAGGTTCCATCTTCTTATGGAATGGAAGCCTTAAAAGCACAGGCTGTCTGTGCCAGAAGCTATGCTTATATCCAGATGATGCACAATAAATATGAAGCTTATGGAGCACATGTAGATGACAGTGTGAATTTTCAGGTGTATAATAAGCAGAATCAGACGCCGGAAACGGTAGCTGCGGTAGATGAGACGAAAGGTCAGGTACTTTCTTATAAAGGTGATATTATAGAGACTTATTATTATTCCACATCCTATGGCCATACCGGAGATTACGAAGCCTGGAATCTTGATAAAGATGCTTATGGTTATTTGCAGGGCGTCTGGGTGCGCAGTGAAGAAAATCCCATTGATTTATCGGATGAAAAAAGCTTCTTGGATTATATCAGTAACGTAGACAGTGCCTGCTATGAATCGGATTTGAAATATTTCCGTTGGAATACTGTGCTTGATTTCCAGGGAAAAGATGAGACATTGCTTCATACGATAGCCGATAGAAAAGAGCACCAGCCGGAGGCTATTAGTTATTATAAAGATGCATCTAAGACGGAAAAAACAGACAGTTGCAGCAACTTTGGCTCATTGCAGGCAATAAAGGTGGTAAAACGCAATCAGAGTGGTGTTATTTTAGAACTGGAACTTGATTTCCAGAATGGTGCAGTCAGCGTACAGTCCGAATATAATATGCGTGCAATTTTGGGCTGTGGTATTACGAATATTAACCTTTTGGATGGAAGCAGTGTGGAAATGAGTATTCTGCCCAGTGCTTATATCAGTATACAGGCAAAAGGGGATGGAACTTATGCAGTCCTTGGCGGTGGTTACGGTCATGGCATTGGCATGAGCCAGAATGGGGCACAAAAGCTTTGCGGGCAGGGCTTTGATTATAAAAGGATATTAAATTATTTTTATCAGGATACAGAACTGACTGAGTTATATCAGCCACAAAATATGACGAAGGAAGAAGGGGGTGCATAAGTTTGCTCTGGAAACTGATTGGAAATGTAAAATCATTTTTAGATAAATGTAAACGGGATAATATCAATGCATTTGCAGCACAGGCGGCATTTTTTATCCTCTTATCCAGCATCCCGTTTCTTATGGTATTCAGTTCCCTTTTGCAGTACACGCCGGTAACGGAAGGGATGATTTTACAGATTGTAAATGAAACAATGCCTGAATATATTGCACCGTTCCTGGTAAATATTATCAATGAAGTCTATACCAAATCCTTTGGAATCGTATCAATTGCAGCCATCGCAGCAGTGTGGTCGGCAGCCAAGGGTGTGCAGTATATGGCAAATGGGTTGAATGTGGTAAATGATATTGTGGAGACCAGAAACTGGTTTGTTCTCCGTTTCTGGGCGATTATTTATACCATTGTATTTGTCATTGCTATTGTAATCTCGCTGGTATTACTGGTATTTGGCAAATCATTAGAACATCTTCTGGTGAAGCATATTCCGATAATGACACATATTGTAAGTCTCATATTTGAACGTGGAAGCCTTATTATGATACTGGTGTTAGTCATTCTCTTTGTAGTGATTTTTACATTGATACCAAACCGTAAGGCAACCTTTCGTTCCCAGCTTCCGGGTGCAGTACTTTGTGCCATTGCCTGGTGTGTGTTTTCTGCCGGATTATCTATCTATGTGAATTATTTTAATGGATTTTCCATGTATGGAAGCCTGACTACATTGGTATTAATTATGTTGTGGATGTATTTTTGCATGTATATCCTGATGTTATGTGCGGAATTCAATGTGGTATTCGACGAATATATTGCCGGATTCATACAGCAGAAGAAGGAGCGGAAACGGGATAAAAAATAACTTGAAGTTTTAGAAACCCTGTGGTATTATAACATTTAGTGAAAAAGTAAAAGGCAATGAAAGTGTTCAGTAGGTTATTGTACTTTTTAAAGAGAGAGGAAATCATCGGCTGAAAGTTTCCTTAAGGTAAGGCAGTAATTGAATTTCGCACGGAAGCTGCACAGGTGAATGTCAGTAGTCTGTGACGTGATACGCGTTAAGTATTTATAAGTGTCTAATGATTTAGAAATCAGGGTGGTACCGCGGAGTAATTTCGTCCCTATGGGAAGAAAATGCTTCGCGTTTTTTTACGTGAAAAATTCGCAAAGCGTGTTTCTCGTAGTTTATTTATGAATGAAATAAAATGACAGAAGGAGATATTATTATGAAAGAAAAGCTGCAGAAAATCAGGGAAGAGGCAATTCATCAGATTGAATCATCCGGCGAACTTGGCAAACTGAATGATGTCAGAGTTGCATTTCTCGGAAAGAAAGGTGAACTCACCGCAGTATTAAAAGGAATGAAGGATGTTGCACCGGAGGACAGACCTCTGGTAGGACAGCTGGTAAACGAGACCAGGGAAGCTATTGAAAAGAAATTAGATGAGACAAAGCAGAAATTAGAAGCTGCCCAGATGGAACTGAAATTAAAACATGAAGTAATTGATGTTACACTTCCGGCTAAAAAGAACCGTGTCGGCCATCGTCATCCGAATACCATTGCATTGGAAGAAGTAGAGCGTATCTTTACCGGTATGGGCTATGAAGTAGTGGAAGGACCGGAAGTAGAATATGATTATTATAACTTTGAAGCGTTAAATATTCCTGCAAATCATCCTGCAAAAGACGAGCAGGATACGTTCTATATTAATGATAAAATCGTGCTTCGTACCCAGACTTCACCGGTACAGGTCCGTGTCATGGAAAAAGGCAAGCTTCCAATCCGTATGATTGCACCGGGAAGAGTATTCCGTGCAGATGAAGTAGATGCAACCCATTCACCATCTTTCCACCAGATTGAGGGAATGGTAATCGATAAGAATATTACATTTGCAGATTTAAAGGGAACGCTGCAGGAGTTTGCAGCCCGTCTGTTCGGACCGGAAACCAAAGTAAAATTCCGTCCGCATCACTTCCCATTTACAGAGCCAAGTGCAGAGATGGATGTCACCTGCTTTAAATGTGGCGGTAAAGGATGCCGTTTCTGTAAGGGAGAAGGATGGATTGAAATCTTAGGCTGTGGAATGGTTCATCCGAAGGTGCTTCGTATGAGCGGTATTGATCCGGAAGAATATTCAGGATTTGCATTCGGAGTTGGTCTTGAGCGTATTGCTTTATTGAAATATGAAATTGATGATATGCGTCTCTTGTATGAGAATGATGACCGTTTCTTAAGACAGTTTTAATGAACAGGGAAGTTGAAGGGACATGCTTCCTGTAGTCGGAAAGAAAAGAACACAGTAGAGAGTTGATAGAAGGAGAAACAATATGAATACATCATTAAAATGGATAGAAGCTTTGGTTCCGGGACTTAATGTAGATGCACAGGAATATACCGATGCAATGATTCTGTCCGGTTCAAAAGTAGAATTTTACAAGAAAATGGATGCCGATTTAGAGAAAATCGTTGTTGGACAGATTAAGAAAATCGAGCCGCATCCGGATGCTGATAAGTTAATCATCTGTCAGGTAGATGTGGGAACAGGTGAGGACATCCAGATTGTAACCGGTGCTCCGAATGTAAAAGAAGGAGATAAAGTTCCGGTTGTATTAGATGGCGGACGTGTTGCCGGTGGACATGATGGAAAGATGACAGAAGGCGGCATCAAAATTAAAAAAGGTAAATTAAGAGGAATTGAGTCCAATGGAATGATGTGCTCCATTGAAGAACTTGGTTCTACCCGTGATATGTATCCGGAAGCTCCGGAATATGGTATCTACATCTTCGCAGAGGATGAGGTAAAACCGGGTGATGATGCAATTAAAGCATTAGGCCTTGACGATACTATTGTGGAATATGAGATTACAAACAACCGTGTAGACTGTTTCTCAATCCTTGGAATTGCCAGAGAAGCAGCAGCAACCTTTAAGAAAGAATTTGTACCGCCGGTTGTAACTGAGACCGGAAATGATGAGGATGTCAATGACTATATTAAAGTAAATGTAGTAGACAAAGAATTATGTCCTCGTTATACCGCCCGTGTGGTAAAGAATATTAAGATTGCTCCATCACCAAAGTGGATGCAGCGCAGACTTGCAGCCCAGGGAATCCGTCCAATCAATAACATTGTGGACATTACCAACTATGTTATGGAAGAATACGGACAGCCGATGCATGCATATGACTGGGATACCATCGAGGGAAAAGAGATTGTTGTAAGACGTGCCGGAAAAGGCGAATTATTTACAACTTTGGATGGTCAGGAGCGTACTTTGGATGAAAACGTTCTGATGATTTGTGATGGCAGGAAAGCAATCGGTATTGCAGGTATTATGGGTGGCGAGAATTCCATGATTACAGACAATGTAAAAACCATGCTTTTTGAAGCTGCATGCTTCGATGGAACCAATATCCGCCTTTCCGGTAAGAAAATCGGGCTTCGTACCGATGCGTCTTCCAAATTTGAAAAAGGTCTGGATCCGAACCTTGCTATGGAAGCTATGAACAGAGCCTGCCAGTTAATCGAAGAATTAGGTGCCGGTGAAGTAGTTGGCGGAGCCATTGATATTTACGAGAATAAGAAAGAGGGCAGACGGATTCCTTTTGAACCGGAGAAATACAATAAATTATTAGGAACCAATATTAAGCCGGAAGAAATGCTTTCCTATTTTGAACGTCTGGAATTAGGTTATGATAAAGAAACCAATGAGGTATTAGTTCCATCCTGGAGACAGGACTTAGAGTGTGATGCAGACCTTGCAGAAGAGGTAGCAAGATTCTTTGGTTATGCAAACATTCCAACAACCCTGCCAAGCGGAGAAGCTACTACCGGAATGTTATCCTATAAATTAAGAATCGAAGCAATTGCAAGAGAAATTGCAGAGTTCTGCGGTTTTTCACAGGGCATGAATTATTCCTTCGAAAGCCCGAAGGTATTTGATAAATTATTACTTCCGGAAGATTCACCATTACGCCAGACCGTAACAATTTCCAATCCTTTGGGAGAAGATTTCAGTATTATGCGTACCACATCCTTAAATGGAATGCTGACATCTTTATCAACCAACTACAACAGAAGAAATAAGGATGTACGTCTCTATGAATTAGGAAACATTTATCTGCCAAAGAGTGTACCGGTAACTGAACTTCCAGACGAGAGAATGCAGTTTACCCTTGGTATGTATGGTGAAGGTGATTTCTTTACCATGAAGGGCGTGGTAGAAGAATTCTTCTATAAAGTTGGAATGACGAAGAAAGCTGAATATGATCCGAAGTCCGGAAGACCTTATCTGCATCCGGGTCGTCAGGCAAACATTGTATATGATGGTAAAGTAGTTGGTTACTTAGGAGAGGTTCATCCGATTGTAGCTGCTAATTACAATATCAAAGACAGGGTATACGTTGCAGTGATTGATATGCCATCTATTATGGATGAAACAACCTTTGACCGTAAATACGAAGGTATTGCCAAATTCCCGGCAGCAACCCGTGATATCAGTATGGTTGTTCCAAAAGAGATTCTTGCAGGAGATATCGAAAAAGTATTCGATAGCAAGGGCGGCGCTTACTTAGAGAGCTACACACTGTTCGATATTTATGAAGGAGCCCAGATTAAACCGGGTTATAAATCTATTGCTTATTCACTGACCTTCCGTGCAAAGGATAAGAACTTAGAGGAAGCAGATTTAAGCGGAGCAATGAACCGCATTGTAAAAGCATTAGAAGCAATGAAGATTGAACTGAGAGCTTAGAAATAGAGGAAAGAAACATGGATGTAAAAGATTTTGATTACGATTTACCGGAGGAACTGATTGCGCAGGATCCTCTGGAGGATCGTTCCAGTTCCAGACTCATGGTCTTAGATAAGAAAACAGGAGACATTGAACATAAAATATTCCGTGATGTAGTAGATTATCTGCAGCCGGGAGACTGTCTTGTGTTAAATAATACCAAGGTAATTCCGGCAAGACTGTTTGGAGTCAAAGAGGGAACGGAAGCCAAAATAGAGATTCTTCTTTTAAAGAGAAAAGAAAATGATATCTGGGAAACACTGGTAAAACCGGGAAAGAAATGTAAGCCTGGTGTTAAGATTTCTTTTGGAGAGGGACTTTTGACCGGAGAAGTCTTAGAGGTCGTAGAAGATGGTAACCGGCTGATTCAGTTTCACTATGATGGAATCTTTGAAGAGATTTTAGACCAGCTTGGTCAGATGCCATTGCCGCCTTATATTACCCATCAGTTAAAGGATAAGAACCGTTATCAGACAGTATATGCCAAATATGATGGTTCTGCCGCTGCCCCGACAGCGGGACTTCATTTTACACCGGAATTATTACAGCAGATTCGTGATATGGGCATAGATATAGCAGAAGTTACCCTTCATGTGGGACTTGGCACTTTCCGTCCGGTAAAAGTAGATACCATCGAAGAGCACCATATGCATTCGGAATTCTACCGGATCGAACAGTCGGAAGCCGATAAAATCAATCGTGCCAAAGCAAATGGCCACCGGGTAATTGCCGTGGGAACCACCAGTACAAGAACCTTAGAGTCCGCAGCAGAAGAAGATGGCACCTTACGGGAAAAGAGCGGCTGGACGGATATCTTTATCTATCCGGGCTATAAGTTTAAAGTTATAGATGCTCTGATTACGAATTTCCACCTGCCACAGTCTACCCTTGTGATGTTGGTGTCTGCTCTTGCAGGCAGGGAACATATTCTGGCTGCCTATAAGAAAGCAGTAGAAGAAAAATACCGTTTCTTTAGTTTTGGGGATGCTATGCTGATAAAATAATTTCTTATTGTCAGAATTCGAAATATAGGATAAAATAATTTTATTAGCTTTAATCTTGATAGAAGGAGAGGACTATGGACGAGAGAAGAAAACATAAACGATTGGATTTAGATGTATCTGTTCAGCTGGAACGTCTGGATCAGGATGATATTACTACTTTAAAATTTATTCATGTGGTAGTTACCGATATTTCACGTTCCGGAATCGGATTTGTTTCTGACCAGAATTTGAAAGTTGGAACCTACTATGATACCAAGATTCAGATCTGGACGAAAGAGGTCATTGATGCGGTACTTGAGATTGTCAGATGTGACCCGAAGGGGGACGGAACCTATAAATATGGCTGTGTATTTGTTGGAATGTCAGATACCGATGCATTAAAAATTGATATTTATCAGATTTTCAATGATGTCTAAAAGAAAAACTGAGTTACAGAATAAAATGTGTTGATGAAAACCGCTTTTAACCCTTGAAAATGGTATGCTCCCCATACGGTAGACAATGGAAATATCCAAAAATCTATCATATGAGGAGCATATTTATGTCTAGGAAAAAATTTAGCAAGGAATTCAAATTAAAATTATTAAAAGAACATGACGAAAATGGGATTTCATATTGGAAGTTAGGCAAAGAGTACGGAATTGAGGCTAGTATCATCCGTAGATGGGGATATGCATATGCTACATTTGGTGAAGCAGGTCTTGAAAAACACAACAGTGACCAATGCAATTATTCAGCGGAATTTAAACAAATGGTTGTAACAGAATATTTAGAAGGCAAAATTTCAATTCAGGATTTGGCTTATAAACACAAAATATTAGCACCCAGTACTGTACGGACATGGATTAAGCAGTATAATAACCATGAAGAGTTGACAAATTCAAGAAAAGAAGGTGTTCACCACATGGTTAAGAATAACAGTCGAAAAAATACAACATTTGAAGAACGAGTTAGAATTGTTGAGGAATGTATAAGCACTGGCTGTGATTACACTTCTATCGCTATAAAGTACGAATGTTCATATGGGCAGGTGTATTCTTGGGTTAAGAAATATCAAGCTAAAGGTATTGACGGATTATATGATCGTCGTGGCAAGAATAAGATTGTTGAAGAATTATCTGAAATCGAAAAATTAAAGATTGAGAATCGGTTGCTTAAGGCACAAACAAAAAAGCAACAGATGGAGATTGATTTCCTAAAAAAACTCGACGAAATAGAGAGGAGGTGACATTCACACGAACACGTAATATAACAAACTATGTAGCAATTAAAGAATTATCCGAATCAAATACAGTATACTCAATATCAGCATTATGTAATTTTGCCAGTATTACAAGAGCAGCCTATTATAAATGGCTTAATCATGTAAATAGTGATAATGATAATCTTAACGAAAAGATAGCTGATACTATTTCGCAAATACATGATGAACATCCAGATATGGGATATCGTCGAATTAGAGATACTTTAGCTCATGATTATCATATCGATGTCAATGACAAACGGGTTCTACGTGTATGCCGTAAGAAAAAGATACAATCTTATGTAAAACATAGATACAACTGTTGCACTAAGCCAGCATCTGATCCAGCATATGTTGCGGAAAATATTTTAAACAGAGAATTTAAGGCAGATTCAATAAATGAAAAGTGGGTTACCGATGTGTCTGAATTCAAGTATGGAACTGGCGAGGATGATAAAAAGGGCAAAATATATCTGAGTGTGATTTTAGATTTATGTGACAGAAGGCCTGTTGCATTTGTATACAGTAGTAATAATGATAATTCGCTTGTATTTGACACTTTTGATAAAGCTGTTGTAGAGAACCCTGAAGCCACACCGATATTTCATAGTGACAGAGGATACCAATATACTTCAAGAGCATTTAGACAGCGTATTTTGGATGCCGGCATGACACAAAGTATGTCGCGTGTTGGAAGATGCATTGACAATGGCCCTATGGAAGGATTTTGGGGCTTAATGAAGAGAGAAATGTATTATGGAAAAAAATACAAAACAAAAGAAGAACTAGTTAAAGCTATAGAACAATATCTAGATTATTATGCTAACAAACGGGTTCAGCGAAACTTAGGTATCCTGACACCAATGGAGTATCACACAATGAAACTTCAAAATGTAGCATAAAGAAACCCGGTACATAAAGTACCGGGAAAGAAAAATTTTCGTTATTTAATTTGTCTACTTGACGGGTAGCATACCATAAATCAAGGGTTACAGCCTTTTTGGTGATTATGCAAATCGCATAAAACATATTAACATCCGAGTCTGAATAATTTGCAGATTGTGTTAAATAACTCGGAACAGCTATTGAAATTAAAACACATAGTTTCGTCCTCCTTATTTTCTTTGAAATCATGTCTTAGCTAAGTACAAATGAATTGTAACAAGTCTGTAACATTTTCACAATAGGAGTACATTGGAAACATGGGAAATATCTGGCCTTAGGATAAGCCGGGAGGAGTTGGCTCTTTCTCAAGCTTTGCAAACCAGCTATTAACGGCCTTGCTTACCTCGTCACGTTTACGAAAAGGAATCTGCACAATGGAGTGGTCTTCCATAATAAGGTCGTGCTGTAGAATTCCGGTGACATGATTTAAGTTTACCAGATAGCTGCGGCCAACCGGAAGAAAACAGGCAACAGAGGCAAAGTCTTCGGTAAGCTGTGTCAGGTTTCCGGGAATCGTAAAAGTCTCTGATATAGCGTGCAGCAGGACATTGTGCTGCCCGGTTTCAAAAAAGAGAATATCTGAGTAAGGAAGAGAATATTCCTTCCTACGGACAGAAAAGGTAAATACTTCATTGGATTCCTCTAAAAGAGTATCGCAGCGGCTCATGGCATTGAGAAAATCTGTGTGTGAGTAAGGCTTTTGCAGATAGTAAAGAGCATTTACCTCATAGCTTGCCATGGCATGTTCCGTAGAAGAAGTGGTGAAAATAATGCCACCCTCATAGCCCAGTGAGCGAAGGATACGTGCTGTTTCCACACCGTCCTGGTTATTCATATAGATATCTAAAAACAGCAGAGCCGGATAACGCTTTTCTTCCTTATAATATTGAATCATCTCTTCGCCCGAAGAAAAAAGTAGAATCTCCATATTACAATGATGTTTCGTGGCATATGTATTCAGATGATGTTTCAGCCGTAAGGCATCGCTTTCAGAATCTTCGCATAAGTAAATCAGCATAATTATTCTCCTGTATATAAAAAGTAAAAAACACCGGATACGAAACAAGTATATCATATTGAAAGAAACATTGAAAGAAAATAAAAATCATTTTTTATCGACAATCAGGAAGATAAAATCACAATTTTGAAGAATTGGTTGCAAAATTTTAAGCGTTTTCTTAAAATAGAAACTGTGTGAACAAAAGAAATAGAATAAAAAAGGAGAGGAAATATGGGAAGAAACCGAAAAAAACGATGTCTGGCATTTTTGATGGCATTGACTATGATGACAGGCTTATTTATGGGAGATGCTGCCGGACTACTGGTAAAGGCAGAGGATACGCCGGCATCCGTTCAAATAGGAATTACAACATTAGAGACGGGCTGGTATGTGAAGGCGGTGGATCCTCCTTCTACACCGGGACCAGCTGCAATGATTCGTGGCGTCGATAAAGTAGGGGAAGAACCGGAAAGTGGTGGTTATATTTATTTTGATAAAGATACGGCAACCATGACTGTATATAATGATATGGAGATTGCTACTTCCGGACCGAATCCGGTGACAGTAACAGGCGGAAACTTAACAATTTCCGGAGCAGGAAATTTTACTGTAGAAGGAACTTCTCCTGCATTTCTGTTAGCCGGAACCGGTGCTGCCGTTGTCACAAAGGATTTTACCGGAAATTTCAAGGTAACAAGTAATAGTAATGTAATAAACGGTGGCAGCAGATTTGAGATAGATACAACCGGTGATATTACACTGGAAACTGCATCAACGTCTTCAGAGCCAATTGCTTTGAGCAGTGGAGTGGTTGATTTAAGTGGAAAGAAAGTTACGATAACCGCACCATGTGGTATGATTGACAGTGGAGTATCCACACTGAACCTGACACAGACAGAAGGAGACCTTGCATTAAGTTCTGCATCTGATTATTATCCAATTTTCCATGCAGAAAATGTTACCCTGAAAAATACCGGTGGAAAGGTGGAACTGGAAAATACCAGCACAGGGGTGTTGACTGACAGTAATCTTACGATTGAAGCTGCAGGAGATATTTCTTTAAAATCAGCGAAGGGAATAACAAGCAAGAGTAATCCACAGGTGAGCTTAACTTCAACCAATGGGGATGTTACAATTGAACAGACCGCAACCCCTGTCATGGCAAACGGTAAGCTGACGATTCAGGCATTGGCAGGAGCAATAAGCATTTCAACCAATGCGACTGTACCGATGTTTCAGGCAGAACTTGATATAAAGGCAAAGAATGATGTGACACTGAAACAGAATGGAACAACAGATTCATCACTTACCTGGGGCGGAGCCGGTGGAAGTATTGAGAGTACCGATGGGAATATTACAATAGAACAGGAAAGCAGCACATATGTGATTTCAACTTTGAATGCAGTCAGCCTGAATGCAGGTGGAACGGTTACGGTAAAGAGAAATACAGAAGGAACAGCATTAGCTTCCATGGTGAATGGGATTCCTGCAACAGGTGTAATCCAGCTTGCAGACGGCACAAAGAAAGGAGCCATCGTAGATGGAACCGTATATACTGCCAGCGGATGTACGCATCCAAAGCGTATCAATGGAAAATGTGTTGTATGTGATGACCAGGAGCCGGTGGCAGCTATTGTAGATGCCAGCGGAAATGTAACAAATTATAACAGTCTGTCCGATGCATTCCATAATGCCAATGAATACAATACCGTAAAACTATTCGTTGATTATAAGAACAGCAGTGAATCAATTGATTTATCCTCTGTATATAACGCTGTAAATCTTGATTTAAATGGGAAGAGTTTAACATTAGATGCATTCAATATCATGAATCACTTAAGCATTTCCAATGGAAAGATTAATCTGAGAATGCTCAATGATGCAAATACTAGTCTTTCTGATAAATGTACATTAGAAAATGTGGAAGCGGATATCCATGAGATAAGTTGGACTGCAAATGGTGGTCTGGAATTAAAGAGCAGTAGACTTCATGTAGGTTCACAGGCATCCCCTTGCTCATTCTTTGTAGAAATGATTACAATAGCACCGGATGACGATTCTGTAATTACAGTAGAAAACATGATAAGTGGTCTGGCAAACTATAAAAATGTACCAGCAATGGAACAGGCATTGGACAAATTAATTCCTTTCGGATATTCAGTTTTTGTTGATACTGATATTACAGTACTGGATGAATCCGGAAATCGTGCCAAAAATCTGGTGCTTCGTAATAAGAAGCTGGCAGAAGCGGACATTACTTTAAGCCCGGCTACCTTCGTCTATGATGGCACAGGAAAAGAGCCGGCTGTAACCGTAACGTATGATGGAATGACGTTAACGGAAGGAAGGGATTTTACGGTTATTTATGTTGACAATATTGAAGTGGGCGATACAGCTGCAGCAATTATCAGTGGTTCCCGTTTCTCAGACCGTGTAACAAAATATTTCAGCATTACCAAAGCGCATCGTGGAGCACCAACAGGACTTACCGCAGTAGCAGAGACTATTGATGGCAAAAATGATGGAAAGATTCGTGGCGTGAATGCGGAAATGGAATACAGTATTGATGGAACTGCCTATACTGCAATTACAGAAAATGAATTGACCGGACTTGCCGACGGAACTTATCTGGTACGTTATCAGGAAACACGCAATTATTATGCGTCTTCTGCAACACAGATTGTAGTAGAAAAAGGACTTCCTTCTTCCGACAGCTTAAACCCGTCAAACCCGGGCGGCGGAAATAATCTGGAAAATACACCAGGTGGAAGCACGCCAAATGAAAATAATAATGGAACGACATTAACCGCCGGAAGTAATGTTGTTACAACATTGCCAGGCGCATCTTCGGTACAGACACCGGCAGCAACAACGTCTGATAGCAGCACACAGGTTAAAACCGGAGACGACAATCAGATATTCCTATATCTTCTTGTACTGATTGCTGCAGCAGGAGTGGCTGCGGGAGCATATGGCAGATTAAATGCAGGACGCCGTATGAAATAAGTGAAAAGGGATATATCGGAAATAGAAAAGACATGAAATAAAAAATAAGAATGCTGTACTTTCAGAAATGGGAGTGCAGCATTTTTCTGTTGCAAAGAACATAAGGACGCGGTAAAATGTAGCGTAGTCAAAGAAGAGGAGATAGAAGATGCTGACACAGTTTTCAAGAACCGAACTATTGCTTGGAAAAGAAGCAATGGAAAAATTAAAGAATGCAAAGGTTGCAGTATTTGGAATTGGCGGAGTAGGTGGATATGTCTGCGAAGCACTGGTAAGAAGCGGAGTTGGAGCTTTTGATCTGATTGATGATGACAAGGTATGTCTGACGAATCTCAACCGTCAGATTATTGCAACCAGAAAGACCGTTGGAAAATATAAAACAGACGCCATGAAAGACCGTATTTTAGAGATTAATCCGGATGCCAGGGTAGAAGTGCATAAATGCTTTTTCCTGCCGGAAAATGCGGATGAATTTCCTTTTGAAGAGTATGATTATATCGTAGATGCAGTAGATACGGTAACAGCGAAGATTTCACTGGTTATGAAGGCACAGGAGATGAATGTGCCGATTATCAGCAGTATGGGAGCCGGAAATAAGTTAGATGCCAGTCAGTTCCGTGTGGCAGATATTTATAAGACAAAGGTATGCCCGCTGGCAAAAGTAATGCGCCGTGAGTTAAAGAAACGTGGTGTAAAGAAGCTTAAGGTGGTTTATTCCGAAGAGCAGCCAACCAGACCAGTTGAAGATATGGCAATCAGCTGTAGAACCAACTGTATCTGTCCGCCGGGAGCAGCCCATAAATGTACGGAGCGGCGTGATATTCCGGGCAGTGTGGCATTTGTGCCATCTGTCGCTGGACTGATTATCGCAGGTGAAGTAGTAAAGGATTTGGCAGCAAAATAAGAAATAGAAAAAGAAAACCGGATGTGGAATCACATCCGGTTTTCTTTTTCTATTGATTTCCTTATCAGGAAAATTATTTCTGAGGACCTGCAGAAACAAGAGCTTTACCAGCTTCATTTCCTTCGTATTTAGCAAAGTTCTTGATGAATCTGTCAGCAAGATCTAATGCTTTTGTCTCCCATTCAGAAGCATCTGCATAAGTATCACGAGGATCTAAGATGCCTGAATCAACGCCTGGAAGCTCTGTAGGAACTTCAAAGTTGAAGAATGGAATCTGTTTTGTAGGAGCGGTTAAGATAGCTCCGCTTAAGATAGCATCGATGATACCACGGGTATCTTTGATGGAGATACGTTTTCCGGTTCCGTTCCATCCTGTATTTACGAGGTAAGCCTTAGCTCCGCTCTTTTCCATTTTCTTAACAAGCTCTGCAGCGTATTTTGTAGGATGCAGCTCTAAGAAAGCCTGTCCGAAACATGCTGAGAAAGTAGGTGTAGGCTCTGTGATTCCACGCTCTGTACCAGCAAGTTTTGCTGTAAATCCAG
>OKSN01000797.1_pt1 | contig 18736 bp, 12 predicted proteins | sample 1606191 | NCBI WGS metagenome assembly OKSN01 (sample SAMEA3879535, study PRJEB24766) | human gut metagenome | biome: human-associated habitat; feature: feces | place: USA | collected 1985/1987
TTTCCGTCACTTACTTCAGCGAATTCAGGTATTTCTCCACGTCCAATGCCGCTCTGCAGCCTGATGCAGCCGCTGTCACAGCCTGCCTGTAATGCGGGTCCTGCACGTCACCTGCGGCAAAAACGCCTGGAACTCCTGTTTCTGAAGTTTTTCCCTCGGTGATGATATATCCGTTTTCGTCTGTTTTCAGCCATTTCGCGAAAAGTTCGGAATTAGGATGATGGCCAATGCCGAGGAAAAAGCCGTCAATGCTGATATCAAAAACCTTACCATCTTTTCTGACCAGTCTTGCGCCTGTCACTCCGGAGTCGTCTCCGAGGATTTCCTGGGTGTTGCAGTTCCACAGCACTTCTATATTCGGAGTTGCTGCCACGCGCTCCTGCATGGCTTTGGATGCGCGGAAGACGTCCCTGCGCACAATCATATAGACTTTTTTGCAAAGGCCTGCCAGGTAAGTGGCCTCTTCGCATGCGGAATCCCCGCCTCCGACTACTGCCACGTCTTTCTTTCTATAGAAGAAGCCGTCACAGGTGGCGCAGGCTGAAACGCCCAAACCCTTGAATTTCTGTTCGGAAGGGAGGCCGAGATATTTCGCTGTCGCGCCGGTGGCTATTATCAATGCTTCTGTCACGATTTCTTTTCCGGTGTCATCCTTCAGTCTGTAAGGTCTTTCGGAAAGATCCGCTTCCACAATCCTGCCAGGGCGGATTTCCGCTCCGAACCGTGCAGCCTGAGCTTTCATCGATGCCATCAGGGAGTTTGCATCCACGCCGTTCTCAAATCCCGGATAATTCTCCACGATAGTGGTGGTGGTCAATTGTCCGCCCGGTTCCATTCCCTCATACAGAACGGTCTGTATATCTGCTCTCCCGGCATAAATCGCGGCCGTATAGCCCGCAGGGCCTGAGCCGATTATAACGCATTTATTCAGTTCCATCTTTTCTTCATTTTAACTTGCAAATATAGTGAAAGCCGAGTGAAAAGGAAAGCCCCGCTTTACTTTTCCGAGGCGCATCCTATATTAGCCGCCGCCAGGCGGGAAATATAGTGAAAGCCGAGGGAAAAGGAAAATCTCGTTTTCCTTTTAAGAGGCGCATATGTCAATCCCCCCAACCCCCTTTCCAAGGGGGCGATCAGGGCCTACGGGCTTTCCATCGCCGCAATGGCTTTCCCTGCCCGCCAGCTTCGGCCCGGCATCTGATGATGCCTGCTAACCCTTCGGACGTGAGAGCAAAAGAGTTAAGGGGCTTCTTGTTGCCGTACACACCTGGTGCATCGCGTAATTGCCTGATGCTCAGAATTTTAACTGATTTCAGAGTTGTGAAAATTGCTACTCTGAAATCAAGCAAGTCTTTGATTATCAGCGTTTTATAGGTTGCATCTCTCTGGGATCTGACGTGCTCCCATCATTCAAATCAGGTGGTTCCACTCTGGAGTTGGGTTATCCCACTCTGGAATCGTGCGACTCCACCTCTGAGGGCCCTTCTACCACCGAATCCGAACTGTCACACAGGAACCCGAGTCGTTCCACATCAGGAATCCGATCTGTCCCACCACGGAATCCGAGTCGTTCCACATCAGGAATCGGGCTATCCCACCACTTAATCCGGCACGCAACCTAAATCGCAGCGCGAATTTACGGCATCTCGACAGATTTAACAAGTTTTTCTGCAAGATTCTGGAAAGCAAGACCGTCAGGACGGGACGACAGGGCGGCAGGCTCGCCTGCATCGCCATTCTCGCGGATGCTCTGGACGATAGGAATCTGGCCAAGAAGCGGAACTTCATATTTCTCAGCCATGGAAGGTGCCATATACGAAAAAGCCCCTCACTTTCGTGAAGGGCTTTCAGGCGGTGCGGATGGGGCTCGAACCCACGACCTCGGGCGTGACAGGCCCGCATTCTAACCAGCTGAACTACCGCACCGTGTTCTGCTGTGTTTGAGGTTTTTCTCAAACGCGAATGCAAAGATAGGTATATTTTCCGGACCTGCAAGCGTTTTGTATAAAAATTTTCAAAAATTTCGATATAAAACGATACTTGCCGGAAACGAAAAAAAACGGGCAGAATCGCTTCTGTCCGCTTTTCCCAGCACTTTATCAAATGGAATTATTTGATTTCGATTACTTTATGAGTATGTTCAGGCTCAACCTTGACGACCTTAGGGATATTGACCTTTAATACACCGTGCTCGACCTGAGCATTGATCTTTTCCCTGTCGGCATCCTCCGGCAGAAGCATTGTCTGCTGGAATTTGCTGTATGAGAATTCGCGACGGAGGTAATGACCGTGTTTCTTCTCATCATTGTTCTCCTGTTTCTTTTCCATATTGATTACAAGGTCTCCGTTCTCATCGAGAGAAACTTTGAAATCATCCTTGGTCATGCCCGGAGCGGCGAGCTCCAAGTCATAACTGTGTTCGTTTTCTAATACGTTGATGGCCGGAGCGGTAGCATTTGATTTCTCCATCCACTCATTGTCAAAGAAATCATTGAACATGCTTGGTAACCAATTCTGGTTATATCTTCTTGAAGGTACCATAATATAAATCTCCTATTTTTAATTTCGTTTAACTTTCCCGGACCTCGGACCCTTTCGGATCCTGTGCCGGTTCTTTGTCTGGTCTTTCGACCGGACGCCTTAGTTTATGGCAATCTGCATACCATTGTGAAAAAAGTCCTAAAAGAGGACAAAATGTCGTGTATATGGACAAAATGGCATTGATTTATTGCCAAAATGTCCGAAAACAGCATTGTCTTAAATTGAAATATGTAGTAAAAGATGTATATTTGCAAATTCGGTTTGTCGGAAGGAGCGCACGTGCCGAAGGGCTGTGCCAATGACATTGACCGAAGCTTCAAAACGGGAGTGAATATGCCTGACAACGGAAATATCATAATTAAGGGGGCAAAGGTCAATAACCTCAAGAATGTGACGGTGGAGATTCCGCGCAACAAGTTTACCGTGGTTACCGGAATTTCGGGCTCCGGAAAATCTTCATTGGCCTTCGACACATTGTTCGCGGAGGGGCAGCGGCGTTTTGCGGAGAGTCTGTCCTCTTATGCGAGGCAGTTTCTCGGAAGGATGAGCAAGCCGGACGTGCAGGCTATCGAGGGGATTCCGCCGGCAATCGCGATAGAGCAGAAGGTCAATACGAGGAATCCGCGCTCCACGGTTGCCACGACCACTGAGATCTACGATTATCTGAGGGTGATATTTGCCCGTATCGGAAGGACGTTCTCGCCGATAAGCGGGGTAGAGGTGAAGTGCCATAGTGAAAATGACGTCATGGCTTTCATAATGGGCAGCGCAGAACCGTCAGCCGTCTATCTTTTGGCGGAAATCGGCTGGGATTCGCGGGCGGACAAGACCGAATTGCTGCTTTCCCTGAAGGAGGAGGGCTATTCGAGGCTGTTTTCCGAGAAGGAAGGGCAGATGCGGATCGATGATGTCATACGGGGCGCCGAGGCGGGAGAGTTCCCGACCGGTCTGTTGCTGATGATAGACCGTATGAAGCTGCCTGCCATCAAGAACGGTGTCCCGGTCCCTGAAGGAGCCGTGTCAATGTCCCTGAGCGAATGGGAAGATATCAAGACTCGTCTGCATTCTTCTATCGCCACCTGTTTCAGCAAAGGAAACGGGACAATGTACGTGAAGATCGAACTGGGCGGCAAATCATCTTTTCAGAAATTTGTTGACCGGTTCGAGGCGGACGGCATGACTTTCCGCAAGCCGGACGAATATATGTTCAGTTTCAACAGCCCGTTGGGGGCCTGTCCTGTGTGCGGCGGATTGGGAAAAATCATTGGCGTAAGCGAGGACCTGGTGGTGCCTGACAAGACATTGAGCATATACGACGGGGCTATCGCCTGCTGGAAAGGCGATAAAATGGGCTGGTTCAAGGATCACCTGGTCAGTCTTGCCGGCAAATATGGTCTGAGAATTTTCGAACCGTACTGCAACCTCACCGAGAAAGAAAAGGCATTGATATGGGACGGGCACAAGGCTGCGACCGAGGAGGATTCTGTCATCGGTATCAATGAATTTTTCAAGTGGGTGGAGGCGAACCGGTATAAAATCCAGTACAAATATCTGCTGAGCCGTTTTTCCGGAAGGACGGTCTGTCATGAATGCAAGGGCAGCCGGCTCAGGAAAGATGCCTTGTACGTAAAGGTGGGCGGAAAGAATATCCACGAGCTCCTGAGCATGAACGTACATCAGCTGATGGACTTCTTCAAGAACTTGAAACTGACTGAGTATGAGAACTCTATCGTGAAGAAGGCGGTTTCGGAAGTCACTTCGCGGCTCCAGTACATCTCTGACGTGGGACTCGGTTATCTGACATTGAACCGGGCCAGCAATACTCTCTCCGGCGGTGAAAGCCAGCGTATCAATCTGGTAACTGCGCTCGGCAGTTCTCTGGTCGGGTCAATGTATATTCTCGATGAACCGAGCATCGGCCTGCATCCGAGAGATACCGACAGGCTCATAAGCGTCATCAAGCGTCTCCGTGACATCGGCAATACCGTAGTTGTCGTGGAGCATGACGAGGAGATAATCCGCGCGGCCGATATGCTGATCGATATGGGACCGTTGGCCGGGGTCAATGGCGGTGAGGTCGTGTTCCGCGGACCGGTGGACGACAACCTGACAGAGGAGCAGATTTCTGCGTCAATGACGTTGCAGTACATAACAGGCCGCCGCAAGATGCCTCTCCGGGCCAAACGTCCGTGGACATATTATGTCGGCGTGGAGGGCGCCATGGAGCACAATCTGAAGGATATCAATGTCAAGTTCCCTCTCGGGGTGCTTACTGTGGTGTCCGGTGTCAGCGGTAGCGGCAAGTCTTCGCTTGTCGGCGATGTGCTCTATCCTGCCGTGTACAGGCATCTGAACCAGACGGGTCAGCAGCCGGGCATATTCCGTCATCTCACCGGCAATCTGGACAGGATTTCATCGATCGAATATGTGGACCAGAACCCGATAGGGAAGAGTTCCCGTTCCAATGCCGTCACCTATCTGAAGGTGTATGACGACATCAGGAAGCTGATGAGTGAGCAGCAGTTCGCCAAGGTCAATGGCTTCACGCCGTCATATTTCTCATTCAATCAGGACGGCGGACGATGCTCGGAGTGCCAGGGTGAAGGGTTTGTTCATATCGGAATGCAGTTTATGGCTGATGTGACAATGGTTTGCGAGGCTTGTGGCGGCAAACGGTTCAAGCCTGAAATCCTGGAAGTGAGGTACAATGGAAAGAATATCGACGATATCCTGAATATGAGCGTGGACGAGGCCATAGCGTTCTTCGGCGCGCAGAAGGAGGCCGCAGCGAAAAGCATTGCCAAGAAACTTCAGCCTCTCGTGGACGTCGGCCTCTCCTATATCAAGCTCGGTCAGAGCAGCAGCACATTGTCAGGCGGTGAAAGCCAACGTATCAAATTGGCATATTTCCTCTCGATGAACGATGCTTCCGACAAGCCGTCTGCCAAGAAAATAATGTTCATATTCGATGAACCTACCACAGGCCTGCACTTCTTCGATGTGGAGAAATTGCTCAAGTCATTCGATGCTCTCTTGGCAAAAGGCCACTCCGTAGTGGTTGTAGAGCACAATATGGATGTGATCAAAGCAGCCGACTGGGTAATAGAACTTGGTCCTGACGCCGGTGACTTCGGAGGTGAAGTCGTATTCCAGGGCACACCGGAAGACCTCGCCGCCAAAGGCCGCACCTACACTGCCAAGTATCTCAAGAAAATGAAGGGCTAACCGCTTGAGAACCTGAGATACAGGCGTTTGCCGCTTATGAACTGCGTGAGTCTTACAATGTAACTGCACTTGGCGAGGCTTTCCGTGATTTCTGTTGAGTCAATGTCCTTTCCCGTGGCGATGCTGATCTCATAGCGAATGTTCTGGAATGTGCTGTCCGTGGTGACCGCAATCCCTGTAGCTTCTTTATGGTACGTGGCTCCGTCATCGGAACTGATATCTACGGTGAACCCTATTGTTGAGGTAAATTCTTGTCCGTCAGAGTATTTCCTGTATTTTATGCTCGAGACTGCAATTTCACCAGACTGGTTTGACGAGGTTATGGCAATGCTGTCTTGCGCACATGCCAACCCGTAACTGATATCCGTCAGAGGTGGCAAGACCTTTCCTTCTGCAAGCACTGGCTCATCATATTCGTCAAATGCTTCCATCGGGAGATTCCATGTGTATATCCGGTTCGGCAGTAGGGTAGTGTTTCCTGGAACGGCGTAAACGTACCACCCTGAGCCAGACTCTATCTGAAATGCAAGTCCTTCATAATCAAGCGGCGGGATTACTATATAATAGTTTCCCTCCTCACCGGTTCCGCTTCCGGATACCGGTGCGCCAGTAGCTGTGTAGCCTCTGCTCTCTTCCGAGCAGGTCTTCTTATCTGCTCCGTCACACGCACAATCCAATTTCAGAGTGCGTCCAATCTTGAAGCCGTCACTTTTAGTGCTTTCCCAAGTTATGGCACCGTCAGCGCCCATCTGTCCGGTAATCCCGCCTATATCCCTATAGGCTCCGGCAGTTATATTTCTTATGGTCGCAGGCTTGCCGGTCTTGTCAATGCAGTGCAACCGCAGTCTCACGATGCTGCAGATACCGGAAAACTCCAATGAGTTGCCTGTAGAATGTGCGGCCATCGGATACAGCAGCCTGTCGTTGCGCTGCTCTTCCGGCATGGTGAACACACCTTGAAGCCAATTCCTGTCAGGATAGAAACCAAGATAACAGTCAGACGCATTCAAGCGACGGTTCCCTTCTAAGGACTTGTCGAAAGCGAACCGTGCTGAAGCTGTTCCGGAATCCTCTGTGATATAGATACTTTCGCCTCTGTCATCCATAATCCTGATTCTGTCACCTGTTTCCCAATATACCGGAATATCACCGGCTGAGTCCATATCCGGACAGACTTTAGTCGTGCTTGCGGGGAGACAGATTCCTGCAGAAAACATCATTGATGACTCCTCCAGTGTGGTTTCCGTTTGTCTGCATCCGGGCAGGAGCAGAACTAGGGCAAATTGTGATAATAGTCTCTTCATCAGTAGCTTATGATATTAGTGTATGAAGGAAGTTGTGACTGGATGTTCGCGGGGATGACATTGTCTTTCGCATATAGCGTAAGGCCTGCCGGTACACTGTAGAACAGCCTGCTCATTGAGATACCGTCCTTGATGCCGGTCATATCCATCCGGAGAGTTTTCAGATTTATGCAACTGGCTAACATAAAGGTCATGTCCGTCACCTTGCTGAAGTCGAAACTGCTCAAATCAAGATCCACTACGCGTGTATTGCTGAACATGGAGTATATTTTCTCTACATTCGTGGTGCAGAAAGATGACACGTCTATACTTTCCAGTGAAGTGCATCCTTGGAACATCATCTGCATATCAGTAGCGCTTTCCGTATGGAATCCGCTCAGATCCAGAGTCTTCAGCTTTGAGCATTCGAGAAACAGATAGCTTATGTCTTTTGCCCCGCTTGCGTCGAAATCTTCCGAGACAAAGGACTCGAGAGAATAACAGCGTTCAAACATTGAATGCAGCATGCAGTCAGGTCCGCATTTGAATTTTCTGATAGTCAGAGATTTGAGCGCGTCGCAATTCGCGAACATATAGTAACAGCTCTTGAGTTTCGGTGATATCATGTTTTCGATTGCAAGTTCTCTTACGTTGAAGCAGTTGTGGAACATCTCACGTCCGTTTTCAAGATTTGAAAAATCAAATCCGGACAAGTCCAGAACCTCGGCTCCACAACGGGCAAACATGAAATCCATACTCTTGACAAGAGGCGTCCTGAATCTGGAAATATCCAAAGAGTTCAGTTTCTTGCAGTTGTAGAACATGTAGCTCATGGTAGTCGCCTTGTCTGTACGGAAACTGCTTATGTCCAGTGATTCAAGCTTGATGCAGTCATTGAACATGCCGGAAAAATAGAGGGAAGCATCGGTGTTGAAGTTTCTCAAATCAAGCTGTGTGAGTTCTTTGCAACTTGAGAACATGTAGCTCAAGTTTGTGACTTTTTCTGTCGAGAAATTCGAGACGTCAAGTGACCTGAGCTGCTTGCAGCCATTGAACATCGCTCCCATACTGGTGACATTGTCCGTCTTGAATCCGGAAACATCCAGCGACGTGATAGTCTCACATCCGCCAAACATGTTGTTCATGTCCTTGACATTGCGCGTGTCAAATCCTGTCACGTCCAGTGCTTCCAGATTTCTGCAGAAGCTGAACATGGACTCCATGTTCTCGGCGGAATCCGTTCGGAAACCGTCAAGGGCTATTGTGGTCAGGTTTGTGTCCCATCCGAACAGATAGGACATGTCCTTTACTGCCGAAGTCTCCAGTTTGTTTATATCCAGATGGATGAGAGAAGAGCAGTCATAGAACATCTTATGGATGTTGACCAGATTAACAGTGTTCAGTTTCTTCTCCGGAAAAATTACATATGCGAGTTTCCAGCAATTGTCGAATGTGCAGTCCATACTTGTAAACGGAAGCGGATTCAGATGCGAAAGGTCTATTCCTATAAGGTATTTGTGGGTTTCCATATACCTGTTGTCCTGCATCAGACGGTCCAGTGTCTTGGCATCATGGTTCAGCCATAGAATCGCTTTGTGCTTGCCCTCCGTTTGGAATCTGTGATAAAAGCTCTTATAGGGACTTGAATATTTATCATACTCAAAACTGATTTCAGTACCGTCATCATATAGGATACCCTTGAGGTTGTCCAGATGAGAGGTACATATCGGTACTTCCAGGCTCGGATCAACAACAAGATACTCCGCAACAATGGCATTGCTGAGTTGCATTACCCTTACAGTCTGTGTCTTTCCTGACTCTTCCTGGGTGAATCTCACCAGACATTCGCGGTCCGTATCGAATTCCGGAATATCGTATTCAACCGAATTGCCATCGCCGGACAGAACGAACGAATCGAACATTTCAGGCGTTTCCGCATTCCAGGTCGCTCCCTTGTCAATGCTGAAGTCCATTTTCCATGACACGTTCCGGTCTTTGCCCGACCCGTCGCTGAATGTGCTTGAAGAAAGGCTGGTGATGTTTATCTTCCCGTTACCCCCGTCTCTGAATGACTCCACTCTGCTTCTGTCCGTCTCGAATCTGTACTCAAGACCGGTTATCGCAGACTCGTCATTCTCGCGGATGATGTCGTCAATGCCGGATGATCTGAACTGTGCAAGGTCCAGGTCAATGTTCAGGATACCCGACCGTTCAATGTCTATGCTGCCCGGAAGGGAATATATCTTTTTGCCCGCATCTGTTCCATCGGAAACAAGAGACAGCTGTATTTTCAGTCCGCCTATGCTTTCAGGAGGAAGCACAATGCAGAAATCTTTCGGCTCTGAACTGATTTTTACACCGCTTCCGCAGTTGAGTGTCAGCACATTGCCTCCATCTTTCCCCATCATCCAGGTGCCGGATGCAGATGTGCAGGACAGGCTGCCGTACAGGTTCTTGTCGGCTTTAAGCTTTATTTCATTGACATAAGCGTCTTTTTTCAACGAGCTTATCCAGAGCCTGCAGATGCCGCACAAGTTCTTGAACGACAGCTCTTTCGTGGTGGAAGATGCTGCCATCGGCATTGATCCGCTTCCGAATCCTGATTCGGAATATTCCTGAGTGGATTTAAGCGACAGGACATGCTTTCCGTCGGCAAAGGAATATCCTGAGGCAGGGTAGAACGCCTGCCATTCATCTGCTTTCTTCGCTTTGGCATTTCCTGAAACGCTCTTGTCATACACGAATTTGGCGCTTCCTGCTCCCTCATCTTCCGTGACGAAGTAAGATGAGGCAGGGACTGAAGATGAAGAAGAGATGATGATTCTGTCACCTCTTGACCAAAGCAGCGGATATTGTCCATCTTCAGTCCTGTCTCCCATAAGTGTCTTGCATTCAGCGTGTTCCATGTGCGTGGCGATAAACTCCAGTTCATCGGATACATTAAGTTCTCCTGCCTCTTTATTGCAGGCGCAGCACAATGTGGCGGCTGAGAACAATAGAATAATCGGATATCGGTTAATAGTCTTCATAGTATCAGAATTCATTGATGGTATTGTCTTCATTTGTTTCATTGATGGTGATATCCCCCGAAGTGAACAGATTCTCAGTGGAGTTTACTGAAAAATGTCCTCCGCTGTAGGATATGGAGTATGTGGTCAGTTTGCCTTTTTCCCACTTGTGGCCTTCAAGCGGAATGCTCCCTGTCTCAGAGTCTCCGTTTTCCGTGACTGTTATGTTCAGACATGCTTTGGAACCGCGTCCGAACTCCTGAGGCGGCAGCATGAAAGCAAGTGCGGGATCTGACATCGTAAATGTCCTTTCAGAAGACAGGCTGGTCCATTCCCCATTTTCAATATTGTATATACCGTCTCCTCGGATGCCGGACAGGGATATTCCTGTAATCGCCGCATCTTCGCTGAATGTTTCTCCCTTCCGGAATCGTATGGCGGTAAGTGTGTGGTTGAAAGCGAGTTGTACTGTTCCTTCCCTCCGCACGTCACTTGCCGCAAAAAGGTCAATCTGTTCCTCTGCCCTGGTTTTGGCTGAGAATTGCAGCGAAGGTGCCCCGCCTGCCGGGAGCGGACTGATTCCATTGTCGGATGAAGGGTATGGCGAAAACGCATAGAACCGTATGTCTGTGTCATTCATCCAGTAGAGAGGTGTGGAACTGGTCCATCCTCCATCACTTTTCACTACTTTCATGTTCCACATATAGTCGGTATGTGCTGCGCCTTCTGTTCCGAGACATGCGGAAAGGCTGAAGTCGGCAGGACTTGCAGCATTCCCGGACGGTGACGTGGATTTGGTGACTGAGGCTTTGAACCGTACTTGAACGTTCTCTGTCCGGAGGCTGTCCAGGACAGTGACAACTACCATTTCGGCAGCGCTCGCAGGTGCCCCGCCTTCAATATACAGGATGCCGCTTCCCGGCTTTTTCAGGTGCAGGGTTACTCCGTGTCCGTCTTTGTCCATAGTGTAGTCATAGATGCCACGGCTTTTGTCATATTCCAGCTCTTCTTCTCCAAATGACAGCCTTGACCCTTTCGGCTCTATCTCTGCCCATATATGCAAGTCAGAGCCGACTTTTCCTTCTACATAATTGCCAGGATGGAGATGTATGGACGCTTTTCCGTATGGTAAAAGACTGCTCTTGTCGATTCTCCAGCTGTCCTCCTCGAGACCGCTCCCTGAAGGGCTTACCCGTATATGGTAATGACAGTTCCGCTGGACATCGAAATCAGACGGGGAGTCTCCCAGATAAAACCTGTATTTAAGATATTCTCCGGGACCGGTGTACAATGAGTCAGAACGGTACTCTGCCTGAATCTCGATATATGAGCATAGTCCTGCCACAGCATCTGCCATATCCAGAACCTTGTCCTTCTCTGTCTTGGCCTCCGGAAGCAATCGGCCCTGCATGTTTTCAAGCATATACACGCTTACCTCACGGCTTACACCACCGCTCCTGTCAATGTTCAAGTCATCTGCCTCACCATAGCTTTTGCAATATCCTGATGCGAACACATCATTGCCCCCGCTCACCTTGCTTTGCGAGAACAGACAGGCAGATTTGGGGCAGCCGCCCACCTGTACGCTTTTGACATTGAACTTCACGTTCTTTCCAAGTCTGGTGCGGTCAATGCAGAGGGATACTTTCGCCATCATGCTCACGAGATTTATATCGATGTCATTGACCTTGTCGTCAATGTGCACAATGCCGCTTTCTCCCGTCATCGGCAGCCCTCTGCTGTATTCGTCCGGGTAGGACAGGTGGTAACGGTATTGCTCCAAGTCTCCGACCGAGCGGATGCCGGTAATCCGGAATCCCAGATTCGCGCAGGCAAATACCCTGCAGTCGGTCTGCCCGATCCATGAAAAACTGTATCTGGCCTCACCTCCGTTCATATGCGAATCGATATAGGCAGACTCTTCAAGATGTCCTCCCGCATCGAAAATGAAGATGTTGAGGTCGGAAATCTTGACTTCATCCGGGTCGTCCGTCCTTGTCGCAGGCGTAACTGCTATGTTCACCGACACCACTGTCGATGCCGGGGATGTTTCTTTACGGCATCCGCAGAGCAGTGCCAATATCAGAACAGATAATATCTTCGCGTATCGCATGACTGTCAATATGTTATGGTCTTTTCATCCTTTATTGTCCAAGGCTTGACGCTGAACTTGCAATTCACTGTCGAGAGGTTTATCGCAATATCAGGTGAACTCACACCCCGTCGTGTCAATGTTATGTCGAATATGTAGTCTTTACCTGCCTGGACGCCGGCACTGTCAGGCGTGTTGCACCATTGCCCCCTGTTGATTTCTATCGGGTACCAAGTCCGTTCTCCGTCCAGTGTCCCTTCTATCACAAGCTTGGTGAAACCTGCACCGAGCCCCTCCTGACTGATTTCATTCTGGTAGCAGAACAGTTCTGTCTCCGGGAACCGTACTGTCTCGCCGATGTTTCCCATTCTTCTGCTGCATATAAGATTTCCGAAAGCGAATCCGGCCGTGTCAGACGGTTCCAGTTTTCCTGCGTTCAATATGCTCTCGGGTATGGTCGGGGCTTTCCCGCTCACCGGAAACCGCCCGCAGACATCAGTAAGATAGACACGTACGTCTTCGAGAGACTTTCCCTCATACGGCCTTCCGTGAAAATCGCAGCTGATGCTGTTCAGCGTTATCCGGGCGAGCAGGGGAGTGAGTGCTATCTCACATTCCCTTTCATATCCGGCATTGACCCTGTTTTCAGCATACATCACTGGTGCGTCAGGATTCTCCGCCTTCAGTTCGGCATACAGATTCTGCAGGTCGTCATAGGCGAGCACTTTACGATATTCCTCCGCGTTCAGCGGGGAATTGGCAATCGTTACCAGTATCTTTTTCCCTGCTCTCGAGGCGGATTCTGTCCTCCCGCTTCCGCCAAGTTCCGCCCGCATATAGGAATCAAGCTTCCGGAGTCTGTCATCGTTGAAATACAGTATGTCAATGTACCCTTTGACTGCCTTGTCTGTCTTGAATGTCAGTTCGGTTTTTTCCTCTCTGTCATTCCTCTCAGTCCCGGCAGTTTCAGGTGCAGTCGATGTGCAAGAATAAAAGACCGGCAACAAAAGCAAGGTTACGGCCAGAACGGCCGAAATATAGTAGATGGTCAAGTTAAAGGCGACAATATTATGAATATGCAGCCGGTCTTTTTTTATGTGATTTTTCATTTTCATGAGTTGCAGTTGTTATCGTTTCCGGCTGCAAATATATTAGGATGTTTTTTAAAAAATCACCATTTTATGCGTCTCAAATGCAGATTTTTACGATTCTTAAACTTTAAAATTTGTTTTAAATGCCTTTTTTCGATTGCAAATTTGTGACATAAAAACACAAAAAAGCGGCTGGACAGACGCCAGTCGCTTTCAAAAAAATATTTTCAGGCTGTTAACCGCCGAAATTGTCATAAAGAACATTCTCAGGAGGTACTCCGAGACTGTCGAGCAATGTGTTGACAGATTTGACCATCATAGGAGGTCCGCACATGAAGTATTTGATGTCTTCCGGTGTGTCATGCTCCTTGAGGTATGTCTCGTACATGACATTGTGTACGAAACCTGCAACATATTTTACTCCTGCTTCATCAGCTGCCGGATCCGGACGGTCGAGAGCCAGATGGAAGTGGAAGTTAGGGAACTCTTTCTCGATTTCAGCATAGTCCTCGAGGTAGAATGCCTCTTTCAGGCTACGCGCACCGTAGAAGAAGTTGACCTGCTTCTTGGTCTTGAGAGTCTTGAACAGGTGCATGATGTGGCTTCTGAGAGGAGCCATACCTGCGCCACCGCCGACAAATATATATTCCTGTGAATCAGGATCATCCTTAGGAAGAAGGAACTCTCCGAACGGACCGGAAATCATAACCTTGTCACCAGGGTGACGTGTGTAGATATATGAAGAACCGATACCAGGGTTTACAGGGAGGAGCTTGTTGCTTCCCTTAGGCGCTGTCCTGTCAAATGGAGGTGTTGCGATACGGACATTCAGTTTGATGATGTCGCCCTCAGCAGGATAAGAGGCCATAGAGTATGCTCTCATGGTCGGCTCTGGGTTCACGCACTTCAGGTCGAAGAACTTGTAGCGCTCCCAGTCTGCCTTGTACTCAGGATCTACGTCAATGTCGCTGAAATTGAATGTTCCCTGAGGAATATCAATCTGGATGTACTCTCCTGATTTGAAATCGAGGTGAACACCCTCAGGCAGCTTGACAGTGAATTCCTTGATGAAGGTAGCCACGTTGTGGTTGGAAATGACTTCGCACTCCACTTTCTTGACGCTGAGCACTGACTCCGGAACTTCGATCTTGAGGTCTTCCTTGACCTTGACCTGGCAACCGAGTCTCCAGTTGTCCTTGATCTGTTTTCTGTTGAAGAATCCTGTTTCGGTAGGGAGGATGTTTCCGCCGCCTTCGAGGACTCTGACTTTGCACTGTCCGCAGTTGGCCTTGCCACCGCAGGCTGACGGGAGGAAAATCTTCTCTTCTGCAAGAGCGCCCATTAGCGAGTTGCCTGGAGCGACGTCGAGCACTTTGTTACCTCCGTTGATGTCAATCTTGACTGTACCGCTTGGGGTCAGTTTTGTCTTGACCCACAGCAGCAGGACTACCAGAATCAGCGTAACCACTGTGATAGTTGCTACTGAGGCTATAATTGTAAGAGTAATTTCATTCATCTTTCAAGTCTCCTATTAAAGTGAAATACCCATAAATGTCATGAATGCCATGGCCATAAGACCTACGGTGATGAATGTGATACCGATACCCTTGAGAGGTGCAGGCACATTCGAGTATGACATCTTCTCTCTGATGGCGGCGAGTGTCACGATAGCGAGGAACCAGCCGATACCTGAGCCGAGAGCATAAACGGTAGCTTCACCGACATTGACGAAATCTTTCTGCTGCATGAAGAGCGCGCCTCCGAGGATGGCGCAGTTCACTGCGATAAGAGGCAGGAAGATACCGAGCTCTGAGTAGAGTGTAGGTGCGAATTTCTCGACAACCATCTCTACGAGCTGTACGATGGCGGCGATGACCGCGATGAATGTGATGAAACTCAAGAAGCTGAGGTCAACGCCTGCGAGACTTGGACTGAGCCAGCTCAATGCACCAGGGCTGAGCACGTAAGTGTTCAGGAGGTAGTTGATAGGCAATGTGACCAGGAGCACAAAGATAACAGCCGCACCAAGTCCGGAAGCTGTCTTCACATTTTTAGATACTGCCAGGTATGAGCACATACCGAGGAAGTATGCAAAAATCATATTGTCAACGAAAATTGACTTTACGAATAAGCTTATATATTCCATATTACTTGCGTGTTAGTTGTTATTTCTCCTGAAGATCTTTCTGGATGCTTCTCTGTACCCATACGATACATCCGAGCAGGATGAGTGCTGCAGGAGGAAGAATCACAAGTCCGTTGTTCATATAGCCTGCATCGTAGAAGCACTGCGGGATCACCCGGAATCCGAAGAGGGTTCCTGAACCGAGCAGTTCACGGAAGAATGCCACGATAAGAAGAATCATAGCGTATCCGGCTCCGTTTGCAAGACCGTCAAGGAGTGACGGGATAGGCTTGTTGCCGAGACCGAAAGCCTCGATACGGCCCATGACGATACAGTTTGTGATGATAAGTCCCACATATACAGAGAGTTGAGTCTCAATGCTGTAGGCGTAAGCCTTGAGGAACTGGTCCACGAGGATTACCATCAGCGACACAACTACGAGCTGAACGATGATACGGACTCTGTTAGGAATGGAATTCCTCATCAGAGATACGATAAAGTTCGAAAGTGCTGTAACTACGATGACGGAAAGACCCATTACGAAGGCTCCCTTCATCTGTACGGTCACAGCCAATGAGGAACAGATACCGAGTACGAGGACAGTGATAGGATTGCCCTTGAAAATCGGATTCAATATTGTTTCTTTAAGTTTTGCGTTCATTTTATTTCCTCCTCATTATTTGGCGATTGCAAGTGAATCTGCTGAAACACAGAGTGAGTCAACTGCATTCTCCACCTCTGATGGCTGCACTGCATTGGCTGCGGCAGCTTTGAGGAACGGCTTGTAAGCCTGAAGCCAGTTGTCGATGGAAACTCCAAGTGCGTGGCTGGTGATGGAAGCGCCTGTGATGGCATCTACCGCATTCTCTTGGCCGACAGGAGCCCCGCCTTTGACTACGCAAAATGCTTCTTCAGCCTCGAAGTCCACTTTCTTGCCTTCGAATTCTGCTCTGAATGAAGGATCGTCCTTGATCTTGGCACCAAGACCAGGAGTCTCGCTCGCGTGGTCGAAATATGCTCCGCGAATCGTCTGATAATCCTCGTTGAGGGCAATGTAACCCCAGATCGGTCCCCAAAGACCTGCGCCATAGCAAGGGATTACGGTGACTTTCTGTCCGTCTTTCTCGAAAACGAAAACAGGCAGTTTCAAGTCAGCTTTGCCGCTCTTGAGAAGTTCCTTGACACGTTTGTCCTGAGCCTTGAGCTGGCTGGTGGTGTAGATTTCCTGCTTTGCAAGATCAAGTGTTCCGCACTCATGACCCTCTGCATTGACAAGAACAGAAGATTTTGCGACAGCCTTGTATGCGTCGATTTTCTGGTCATTGCTCATCGCGTCGAGCTCGCTCTTCTCGTATAACTTGCTGGCAGTCAGCATCTGGCTGATGGCGTCAGCTTTCACGTTGGCATCCTGCTTCGGCTTGAGAGTCTCAGAGACGAACGCAAGAACCGCAGCTACCACCACAACGACTACTGTCGTATAGATGACTGTATATATATTTCCGTTAGTATTCATACCTATTATATATATTATGCGATTTTAACTTTCTTGGCTCTTCTTGAGATCGCAGCGTCGGTGACGTAGTGGTCAATGAGCGGTGCAAATGTGTTCATCAGCAGGATTGCGAGCATCATGCCTTCTGCATATCCAGGGTTGAACAGTCTTACGGTAACGCAGAGAGCACCGATAAGGAATCCGTAGATCCACTTGCCGCACTCAGTCTGTGCAGACGTTACAGGGTCTGTTGCCATGAATACTGTACCGAATGCGAATCCGCCCATAAGAAGCTGATAGTAAGCAGGAACGTCAGTAGCTCCGAAGAAGTTTCCGAGCCAGCCCACGAAGAGAGCACCGGCAACTGATGAAACCATAATCTTCCAGCTTGCTACACCTGTCCAGAGCAGAATGACTGCGCCAATGAGGATGGCGATTACTGAGGTCTCACCTACAGAACCCGGAACAAGACCTGCGAACATATCCCAAGCTGACATTCCGTACTGTACACCTGCATTGTTCATTGCCTCGAGTCCGTCTGTCGCGAATGCAAGCGGGGTAGCGCCGGTAGCACCGTCAATGAGGCTTTCGCCGCCTTTCAATGATACCCATACGCTTGAGCCTGACATCTTGCTCGGATAAGCGAAGAACAGGAATGCACGACAGAGCAATGCCGGATTCAAGAAGTTCATGCCGGTTCCGCCGAACACTTCCTTGCCGAACAATACGGCGAACGCAACTGCGATGGCAAGTGTCCAAAGCGGCACGTCCACTGGAACAATGAGAGGAATGAGCATACCTGAAACGAGGTATCCCTCATTGACTTCCTCATTTCTGATCTGCGCAGATGCGAACTCGATACCGAGTCCTACGATGTACGCTACAAGATAAAGAGGGAGCACTTTGAGGAAGCCGTACCAGAAATTCTGGAACAGTCCGAAGCTCTGTCCTGTCGCAAGTCCGTGCTGGTAGCCGACGTTCCACATGCCGAAAAGAGCTGCCGGAATCAATGCGACTACTACGATGATCATGATTCTCTTCAGGTCAACGGCATCTCTGACGTGCGAACCTTTGCTTGTTACCGTTCCCGGAACACGGAGAAAAGTATCGAACGCGTCAATGCTGGAGTGAAGGAATCCAAATTTGCCGCCCCTTTCGAAAAGGCCCGGCTTCTGAGTTGTATTTTTTGATTCTTCCATAACTTCCGTCTGATTATGCCATTTCTTTAATCATAAGGTCAATGCCTTTTTCAATGATGGCCTGAATGTCATTCTTTGAAGGATCCACGTATTCGTAGAGAGCGAGATCCTCAGGAAGCACCTCATAGATTCCGAATTTCTCCATCTTGTCAATGTCGCCGGCGAGGCAGGCCTTGACCAGGAATACAGGGAAAATGTCCATAGGAAGCACTTTCTTGTAAACGTCTGACATTACGAATGCGCGAGGGCCGCCATTCGTGTTGGTGTCCATATCGTATGTCTTCTTAGGGCAGAGCCATGAGAAGTATGTATGGCTTGAACTGAATTTGCCGAATCTGAAAGGTTTGGCCCATCCGAGAACTTCTCTTTCAGTACCTTCGTGGAGAAGGGTGACCTGATTGTCGAAGAAGCCGAGAGAACCGTTCTTGCCGACATTCTCACCGGTGAGAACGTCACCGCTGACAAATCTCAGGTCATTGCCGGAGTTGTCATAGAAATCTTTCAGATCTGCCATGTTGATACCTGGAAGGGCATCTACATAAGCCGGCTCGATAGCCTTAGGACCTGTCACGGCAATCTTTCTGGCCATGTTGTACTTTCCTGTGTTGAAAAGCTTTCCGATGGCTGCAAGAAGAAGAAGTGAAACTGTCCATACGGTGTCTCCCTTCATGATAGGCGAG
>OKSN01000853.1_pt1 | contig 18065 bp, 19 predicted proteins | sample 1606191 | NCBI WGS metagenome assembly OKSN01 (sample SAMEA3879535, study PRJEB24766) | human gut metagenome | biome: human-associated habitat; feature: feces | place: USA | collected 1985/1987
CATTATCGGATTGGAAAGCAACCTGCAAGCCACCTGTCCCTTTTGATGGGAATGAGCAATTGGCTGAAAAGGGCTGCTATCATTTTGCTTTCAAATCAGCTGTGGCAAATCAAAAAGTTGTGATTTCCCTAGGGCTTTTTTGCCACAAGTATCACAGATTTTTTATTCCCACTCGCCAAATGAAACCGATTCCTAAACATTTCTGTTTTGGCTATTTGATTTCATTTGATTCCTATTGATTCGCATTATCCTTATCCTATGTGTTTTCTGAGTTTTTGCTATCAAAAAGCTATCAGGGGATGCTATCATCATAATAAAATCGCAGTTTCTTGTGTTCGTATTATACCATGTTATCATCCAAAGAGCAAGTTTTTCATTTGTTGGCGAGTAAAAACTACACTGTGACGTTCACTGTTTTTCCCATAATGCGCTGTCATTGCGTGTAGTTCACGTGTTCGATTTACTCTGTAAAATTGAATAGATTTCTTTCCGAAATAATATAAATTTTTTTCATTGCTCTGGTCATAGCAACATAAAAATCTCTAGCAGAAAGTGGTGTCGTCATATCAATTATTACACAATCAAACTCTAGCCCTTTTGATAAGACAGTGCGGGATGCTAAGAATTTAAACCCTGTATACCGTTTCGCTAACCCTACATCTTTCCGTATATGATTCGCAGCCTCATATATTGTAATGTCGTGATCTATTGCGTATTTCACACTTCTAATCATTTCAGACATCAATTCGGACCGGTATTTTTTTAACACTTTATTCGTAGCAAACCATTCCAACATTTCTAATATAGTATTTTTTGTCAATGTAGGGGCATCGCCTAAAATAATATCACGGAAATCCGGGTTCTTTTTGATACGAGAAAAATCCAAGCTTCCTATTTTCAATTTGTCGGTATATGATTTGAGTTCTGTGCTCACGCCGGTTGAACATATAGATGCAAAATCAATAACATTCTTTGCTAAATTAGTGCCATTTGTAATATCAAAAATATTTGCATATTTGAAAAGCTCATCACAATCTTGTTTTTCATCATATTGAAAAATACCAGGCATTTGAATACAGAACTTCTTTTGCTGCTGTGTCCATTTGGTTATATATACAACAGTAGAAAATTGGGATAATTCCTTTAAAAGCGAATATCCATTAAAACTTTTAGGATCTAAAATCTTAATATTCCTATTCGACGAGTCAATTTGCAAAAAACACGGTTGCTTTGAAAGAATGGGCAACAATGAATTTCTGACCGCCATCAGGTATCTTCCCAACTCGGGATTGCTTTCGTTCCATCGCCAAGGCTCTGTCACGACATCGACAACAGGAAACTCCAAATGATTCCAATCGACCAAGTCTCCCGCAAATGAAAGTATCCCCTGCATGGGATCTCCAAGTACCCTAACAGGTAAATACTTGTTTATAGCAAGCATTATTTTGTGCTGCTCTTGAGTGCAATCTTGGTACTCATCAATAATAATGCCAGTGTACGTTGCTTGTAAAACACTGCCTGCCCAACCATTAGCAAAAATTTTTTGAGCGCCAGCATATGATTGCGCGTAATATGCCGTTGCCTCCTTGCCACCATTTAAGGGAGATAAAGTTTTATCAAATTCTCCAGTGTAGCAATATGATATACACCACTTTGTGCAGAAAGAAGCAATCGTAGATATACTGTACTTCGTTTTTTAAATATTTCGCTTTTGCAGGCGCCTCTCTATTGCATCAACCCCAGCATTTGTATGAGTGAGCAAAAGCTGCTTACCCTCGGTCCGCTTGACCATCTCAGAAATCATTTCTGTTTTTCCATGCCCTGCTGGAGCGATTATGGCTGCAGCTGGCATTCTCATAATTTGATCAAGTTCCGTTTCTGTCATTATCAATCACCCATTTTGATAAAGCATTCACGACTTCTTTTAATTTCGTTCCTGCTGCAATACGCTCCCAATTCTCAAAAACAACAGTTCCCAAGAGTTCGCCAAGATCAATCCTTTTATACCATTCTACCTTCCTTTTTTTCGCTATTTGCCCAATTTCCTTTTGCTTTTCTGCCTCCATCGCTAACAAGTGAAACTTGCCATTCCTTTCCTCAAATGGGATATTTCCAGTTGTTAACCGCGACTTTACAGATGATAGTGGTATACATCTTCACCCAGCTTCTCGGACATGGCCCGGTTCCGTTCATCGGCGTGCATTACTGCCGATAGGATGTGCCGGACATTGATTCTGAAATTGGGCTGATGCACACCCTCTTTACCCTGGAGGACTGTTATGGTCTGGAGGTCTGCGAAAGTGAGGGGGAGGTGCATCTGCGGGTCAATCCAGTAAAGGGTGGCAGTGACGGCATTGAGCTTCAAAGAATGCTGGAAGCCTGGAACACCGAAATGACAAAGCTGAAAAATATAGAAATCACCCAGGACGAATATAACCGCTGGCGTTACCACTATCCCAAATACGACACCTCCGGGAAATTCAGAAAGGTTGGCCCCTCCCAGGAACTGAGCGATTACTTGGTTTCCAAGTTCAAGGACATTTTGTAAGACAAACAAAAAAATGCTCTGCCGAGTTCGTTTCAAAAACTCAGCAGAGCATTTTGCCCATTATCGGATTGGAAAGCAACCTGCAAGCCACCTGTCCCTTTTGATGGGAATGAACAATTGGCTGAAAAGAGCTGCTATCATTTTGCTATCAAATCAGCTGTGGCAAATCAAAAAGTTGTGATTTCCCTAGATCTTTTTCGCCCTAAGTATCACGGATTTTTTATTCCCACTCAATCGTCCCAGTGGGCTTGGGGGTCAGGTCAAGCACTACGCGGTTGATGCCGTCAACCTCATGCGTGATGCGGGCGGTGATGTGGTGGAGAATGGGATAGGGGATCTCTTCAATGGTGGCCGTCATGGCGTCGGTGGTGTTGACCGCGCGGATGATGGCAGGCCAGCCCTCATAGCGTTTGCCGTCCTTTACGCCGACGCTCTTCATGTCCGGCACGGCGATGAAATACTGCCAGACCTTGCCGGACAGACCATTTTTGTCAAATTCTTCCCGCAGGATCGCGTCGGCTTCCCGCAGGGCTTCCAGACGGTCACGGGTGATGGCACCGAGGCAGCGCACGCCCAGACCGGGGCCTGGGAAGGGCTGACGATAGACCATGCTGTGGGGCAGACCCAGCGCTTCGCCTACGACACGCACCTCATCCTTGAACAACAGCTTGACCGGCTCCACCAGCTCGAAGGTCATGCCCTCGGGCAGACCGCCAACATTGTGGTGGGCCTTGACGCCGTGGGACTCCAGAATGTCGGGATAGATGGTTCCCTGCGCCAGAAAATCAATGCCTTCCAGCTTCTTCGCTTCGTCGTTGAATACCTCGATGAATTCCTTGCCGATGATCTTCCGCTTGGTCTCGGGGTCGGAGACGCCCGCCAGCTTGTCGAGAAAACGATCGGCGGCATCCACATAGATGAGATTCGCATCCATTTCGTCCCGGAAGACCTTGACGACCTGCTCCGGCTCACCCTTGCGCAGAAGACCGTGGTTGACGTGGACGCAGACCAGCTGCTTGCCGATGGCCTTGATCAGCAGCGCGGCCACCACGCTGGAATCCACGCCGCCGGACAGCGCCAGAAGAACCTTTTTGCTGCCTACCTGCGCCCGGATCTCCTCGATCTGCTGGGCGATAAAGGCGTTGGCGAGGGCGGGGGTCGTGATGCGTTCCATGGACTCGGGACGTACATTGCTTGACATTTTGGTTTCCTCCATTTTCTGCCTACCGGCGCGGCGGCCGGGTAGATAATGGCTTCATTATACCGGATAAAATGACTTTTTGCAATCTTTTTCCGGAAAAAGAAAAGGCGCTTTGTTGCAAAATGGAAATGCTATGGTATAATAAACGCAAAATCCGGAGAAAAATGGAGGGCTTATCATGGGAATGGTTGTCATCGGCGCGGTGTTTGTGGATATCAAGGGGTATCCCACGTCGGCGTTTATCCCCACTGGGCGGAACGCTGGGCGCGTGGAGCAGATTCACGGCGGCGTCGGGCGGAATGTGGCGGAGGACATCGCAAACTGCGAGCTTCGCCCCACCTTTGTCAGTCTCGTGGACGACAGCGGAACCGGCGTGGATGTTGTGCGCAAGCTGAAAAGCCACAGGGTGAACACCGACTATATCCGCAAGACCAGAAACGGCATGGGAACATGGCTGGCGGTCTTCAATGACGACGGGGATGTGGCAGCGTCCATCTCCCAGCGGCCGAACCTGCTGCCCATTGCCCACACGCTGGAGCAGGACGGCGACGAGATTTTCCAAAACGCGGACAGCGTTGTCATCGAGATCGACATGGACAAGGAGATCGTCAAGCGCACCTTCCGGCTGGCGCAGAAGTATGGAAAGCCTGTCTATGCCGTGGTGGCGAATATGAGCATTGCGTTGGAAAGACGGGATTTTCTTCAGTCCACGGATTGCTTTGTCTGCAATCAGCAGGAGGCGGGAATCCTGTTTTCCGATGACTATTCCGGCAAGACCCCGGAGGAAATGATCCCCATTATTTCCGCGAAGGTGCAGGCCGCCCGCATTCCGGCCATGATCGTGACCATGGGCGCGGACGGTGCGGTGTATGCCAATCTTCACGGGGAGAGCGGCTACTGCCCCGCGAGAAAGCTGGAGGTAAAGGACACCACCGGCGCTGGGGATGCTTTCTGCGCCGGTGCGGCCATCGGCCTGACCTACGGCAAGGGCCTGAAGGAAGCCTGTGAGATCGGCGCCATGCTGGCGGCGTCCGTGATCGTGACCTCCGAAAGCGTTTGCCCCCGGTTCCGCCCGAGAGAGCTGGGGCTGGACATGGATGTAGAGGACTGAAGGAATGTACCGCCGTGTTTTGACCATGCAGGACATTTCCTGCGTCGGACAGTGCTCCACCACGGTGGCGCTGCCGATTTTGTCCGCCTGCGGTCTGGAAGCCTGCATTCTGCCCACCGCGCTGCTGTCCACCCACACCGGCGGCTTCGGCAAGCCCGCCGTGGTGCATTTCGACGGGGCGCTGACGGATATCTGGCACCACTGGCAGGAGAATGGCATTACGTTTGACGCGATCCTCGTGGGCTATCTTGGCAGTCTGGCGGCGGTGAAAGCGGCGGGAGAGATCATCGACCGGCTGCTTGCACCCGGCGGCGTTGCCATCGTTGACCCGGCCATGGCGGATAACGGAAAGCTGTATTCCGGATTTGACGAGGATTATGTCCGGGCGATCGGTTCGCTGGCCGGGAAGGCGGACATCATTCTGCCCAATGTCACGGAAGCGGCGATTTTGTCAGGTTTACAATATCAGGAAAATATTGACAGAAATTATGTTAACCAACTGCTGAATGGGCTGAATCACCCCTGCGCCGTGCTCACCGGCGTTGACTTCGATGAGGACAGCACCGGCATTGTCCTGCAAGAGGGAACGGTGCAGCACGAATACCGCCACAAACGGATAGGGACGGGCTGCCACGGAACCGGCGATATTTTTGCCGCTGTCTTCACCGGGGCGCTGATGCAGGGGAAAAATCGGCTGGATGCGGCGAAAATCGCCGCGGATTTCACCTGCCGGTGCATTAAGAATACGGTGAACGCCCCTGCCCATTGGTACGGCGTCAAATTTGAGCCGCTTCTGCCGGAGCTGATGGAAATGCCGGGGCGGTAAAAAGAACGTCAGCGCTCAAAAAATTTTTTTGAAAAACCTCTTCCATTTTTGCATAGAATGGTGTAAGATTATGTAAACTAATGGCGTAATGGAAGAGGGGCGCATATGGAGGAACAGATTTACAGACAGCCTCGCAGAAGCGGGAAAAAGTGGATATTGATCATTGCTGCAGTGTTTGTCCTGCTGCTGAGCGCGGTGGCCTTTGTTCTCACCGCAAACCGGCTTTCTCTTTCCGTGGAGCTGGACGGCGAACCGGAAATGATGCTGGAATACGGCGGGCATTTTCAGGACCCGGGAGCACACCTCTGCGTCCGCGGCTCGCTGCTCTGGAAGGACGGCATGTCCCCGGAGGATGTTTCTGTCGGCATTCAGGGCAAGGTCGATGATGAAAAAACGGGGAAATATATCCTCACCTACGCGGCGGATTACCGGGGAATGCACGCCGAGGCACAGCGCATCGTGCGTGTCGTGGACACGGTATGCCCGGAAATCATCCTAGCGCCCGACACGGGCGGGACGCTGCTTCCCGGCACGCCCTATCAGGAGGCGGGCTACAGTGCCATCGACAATTATGACGGCGACATCACCGACCGGGTGGTTCGGTCGGAGGAATACGGGAAGATCATTTACGCGGTGACGGATTCCTCCGGAAATCCCGGCTATGCGGAGCGGGAGGTGCCCTATTATGACCCGATCCCGCCGGAGATCACGCTGGAGGGCGACGCGGATATGGCCATCACCACCGGTACCTTCTATCAGGAGCCGGGGTACTCCGCGCTGGACAACGTGGACGGCGATCTGACCGGGCAGGTGCAGGTGGACGGCGAGGTGGACTGGCTGACGCCGGGAACCTACAGCGTGACCTACACCGTGACCGACGGCTACGAAAACACCACCACCGCCACCAGGACCGTGGAGGTGCAGGCAGTTCCCCGACCCGAGGTCGTATGGCCGGAGGGAAAGGTCATTTACCTGACCTTTGACGACGGCCCCGGCCCCTATACGGAGCATCTGTTGGACGTGCTGGATAGCTACGGCGTGAAGGCAACCTTCTTTGTCACCAACCGGGGCTACGGCGAGATGATGAAGGAGATCGTGGACAGGGGACACAGCATCGGCATTCACACCATGTCCCACGTTTATGAGCGCATTTATGCCAGTCCGGAGGCGTATTTTGCGGACCTGCTGGGGATGCAGGACGTTATTTACCGGAATACCGGCGTCAAAACCACCCTGATGCGCTTCCCCGGCGGCAGCTCCAACACCGTCAGCGCCCACAGCTACGTGGGGCTGATGAGTCTGCTGACCCGGGCGGTGCAGGACGCGGGGTTCCAGTATTTCGACTGGAACGTGGACAGCAACGATGCAGGCGGCGCAAAAAAGGCACAGACGGTATTCAATAACGTGACGGCTGGCGTCAGTCAGAACCGGGTCTCTGTGGTTTTGCAGCATGATATCCACGATTTCAGCGTGGACGCGGTGGAGGATATCATCGTCTGGGGACTGAACAACGGGTATTCCTTTGAACGCCTGACGGAAACCAGCCCCGGCGTTCATCACGGGGTGCTTAACTGAGGAAGGCTCTGAAAAATGTCAAAAAATAGCCCGGTTCGGCACACGCCGAACCGGGCTATCATAATTTTGGGAGTTTACTTTGCTTCATTCGGATCGTTCTGCTTCCGGGCGTTGGTGCGGCCTTCGGGGCGAATCTCTCCCACGGCCAGCAGGGAGCGCTTCGTCAGCGTGGGGCCAACCAGCTCGTAAACCAGCACGGCGAACAGCACGACGTTTCTCGCCAGCGCGCCGTCGGAGAGGGAGGCGGCGGTGATGGCCATACCCAGCGCCACACCGGCCTGGGGCAGCAGCGTGATGCCCAGGTGATCCACAATGGACTTCGGCTCCTTGGTGATGCGGCAGCTCAGGTTCGCGCCGCAATACTTGCCGGCGGAGCGGGCGATAATATAGATGATGCCGACGATCAGGGTCACGGGCTGGGACAGCACGTTGAGGTCAAGCTCCGCGCCGGAAATGACGAAGAACAGGATGTTCAGCGGCATCGTCCAGCCGTCCACACGCTCCATCAGTTCCTCGGAGGTGGGGCAGACGTTGCAGAAGATGGTGCCGGTCATCATGCACACCAGCAGCAGGGAGAATCCGCAGTGGACTGGGCCGATCTGGAATTCCAGCATACTCAGACCCACCGTCAGCATGACGAAGGCAACGGACAGGGACATACGCTTGCTGCGGGAATGGAAGAACCGCTCCACCCAGTGGAGCAGCAGCCCCATAAAGCCGCCGAGACCAACGGACAGAAGAATTTCCACGATGGGTTCGACGACCACGGCCAGCACGCTGACCTGCCCGTTGGAGAGTGCCGTTGCAATGCCGAAGGACACGGAGAACAGCAGCAGACCCACGGCGTCGTCCAGCGCGACCACCAGCATCAGCAGCCGGGTCATGGGGCCGTCCGCCTTGTACTGGCGAACCACCATCAGCGTGGCGGCAGGGGCTGTCGCGGCGGCGATGGCACCCAGAGTGATGGCGCAGGGGACGGAAATGATGTGGGGGAAGAACAGATGCAGCAGCAGAAGTATGACATCCACGACAATGGTGGTGATCACGGCCTGCAAAATGCCGATGATGATTGCCCGGGAGCCGATGGTACGCAGCTGGCTCAGACGGAACTCGTTGCCCATAGCAAAGGCAATAAAGCCCAGGGCAGTCTGGCTGACGATACTGAGGACGTTTACTTCCTCAAGGGTGTTGAAGCCAAGTCCGGGAACGTTCAGCCGTCCAAGGAAGAACGGCCCGAGAAGCAGTCCGGCGACCAGATAGGCCGTGACAGCGGGAAGATGCAGCAGACGGGTAAGGCGGGACATGAGCAGTCCGCCGACCAGCGCTACGGCTAGACCAATCAGATAAATTTCCATAATAATATTCCTCTTTTTTAAAATTCCAACCTCGGTATCATACCATTCTGCGCAGTTCGGCGCAAGTCGAAATCCCGCCAAAGATTTGCGCCTTTTCGGCAATGAATTGTGCAATATTATATATTGTATAGTTTGAAAAGGAAAAATGCCTCGCCCCGTCGAAAAGGGAGAGGCAGGCCGATATGGATGGGGAGTCAGCGCTCGCTGGGGCCGCCGTCTCCTTTTTCAAAGATCAGATCGTCCAGATCGGCGTAGGGGTCGTCACAGCTGTACATGGTTTCACCTTCCTTCCGGGGCGGCAGTCTGCCCTCGCGCAATGCCGCCCGAAAACGCTACCTGACAGTATATGCTTCTCGAAGCAAAAAAAGTGACGTATTTTCTTGACAGACAAGAAAAATTTAGGTAGAATACAGAGGCAAATGCATCAGTAGCTCAGTTGGATAGAGCGACCGCCTCCTAAGGTTGCGTTACAACGGTCACCTTAGAAAAACTTCATATAGGATTCAAGTTCGAGTTTCTTCGGGCTTAGTCATAAAACCAGCCATGTCTCAGTAGCTCAGTTGGATAGAGCACACGCCTCCTAAGGTTGTGCTCTACCAGCTGCCTTACGGGGAAAAGTGATCGTTGCCAGTCTCAATTTAATATAAGTCTCTGTAGCTCAGCAGGATAGAGCGTTCGCCTCCTAAGCGAAAGGCCGTGGGTTCGAATCCCGCCAGGGACGCCAGCAAACACGCCGAAAACCTTTGATTTATCAGGGTTTTCGGCTTTTCTTATTTCTGCGGCTTTTGTGGCTTTTTTGCAAAAAACCTTGGTTTGCTAACATTTGCTAACGAGATTTGGCCTTTTGCTAAGAAAGGCGGTAAGTCAGAGGTTCGATTTTTACCAAAGGAACTTGCAAACATTTGTTAGCAGAAATTAGAGGAAGTTGCAAACAAAATCGCGAATTTGCTAACATCGCTCAAAAATGCTTTCAGAACCTTGCTAACAAAAAAAGTGTTTGGTCACTGTGCAAAGTGGTTCAAACGAAGAAAACCTCTCACAAAGTGAGAGGCGTTCTTCTGAGGGAGGGACTTTATAAAGCTTTTGCCAGCTGCTTGAGCAGTGCGGCAGTTTCGGGATTTTTAAGCAGTTCCAGTATCTTCGCTGCATCACTTTCATCACTTTCAGTGACGGCAGTATCCGCAGTTTTAGGCTCTGTATCTTCAACAGGGTCAGGAGTCTTGGATGAGTAAAATGCTTCCTCCAATCGCTGAGCGTTTATGCAGCGATCCTCGTCGATGATGTGAGAGTAGACATCTGCAACCATTTTTACCTGAGCATGACCAGAGTCGCCCTGGACGGATTTCATATCGCCACCATTGAGTTTCAGCTTGTAGGTGATACTGGAGTGACGGAGAGAATGGAATACAACATGAGGCAGTCCGTTTTCTTTGATAAGTTTATTGAAAGCACGGTTAATCACCTGGCTTTCCATCGGACGGCCATTGCTGGAGCAAAAGACCAGGTTATTGTCGATGTATTCATCTCCAAACAGATCCATCAGCTCATCAATTTCTTTTTTTCTCTCTACCAGCATATAGGCAACTGTTTTCGGCAGGTACACGCGGCGAATACTGGTTTTGGTTTTAGGCTCTTTCAGGACCAGAGCAGTATGGGTACTGGCTATGCAAGGTGGAAACTTCTTAATAACACCTTTGTCGCTCAAATCGTCCAATGCACCTCGTGTAACCCGTTGCAGCTCTTTGTTGACGAATATATAAGCTGAACCATTTTCTATGCTCTGTGGTGCAATATCAATGCAGTCCCAGGTAAGGCCCAGCATTTCACCAATGCGTAAAGAGCAGGAGAACGCCAGATTTAAGGCAAGGGAGAGGATAGGATCATCACAGACTTCCATAGCCTTGCTCAGCGTTTCGGCAGTCCATATATCCCGTTCTTTATGTTCTTCTTTGGGAAGTGTCGCATTCAGGACAGGGTTACGGCTGATTAGTTCCCAACGCACCGCCTGATTAAAGGCACTGCGAAGTAGCTTGTGAATTTCTCTTACTGTATGCGGGGTCAGATATTCGCTTGTGGGTTTGCGGTTGTTGACGCTTACCGTTTTCACAGAGAGCAGATCACGGTAATACTTATCCATCATCCTTGGAGTGATGTCGGATAGTAACATATCTCCGATAATAGGAGTTATGTAGTTTCTCGCCAGACCACGGCGGCTTTCATATGTTGACATTGCCCAGGTATTTACACCATAGATGGACATATATTCATCGAGCAGATCGTTCAGGGTCTTTGCCGTAGGAATAAAGAAGGTTCCAGAGTCCTGCTCATACTCAATTTGCTTTTTTCGTTTTTTTGCTTCTGCATTTGTGCTGAAGGTTTCCCAACGCTGTCTGCGTTTTCCGTTTTCATCTGTGTAATCATACACCACAGAATATTTGCTTTTACGCTTCACGATAGATGCCATTTTCATTGCTCCTTTCTGAGATTTTCACATAATGAGTTTGCTTTTGATACCAGGCTTCAAAACTGCTGGTAATGATACGAATTCTTCGATCAATCAAGGTCGTCTCAAAATAGCCCCTTTTAACAAGGTCATAAGCTGTGCCAGATTTCAGCCCCAAAAGATCCGCCATTTCCGGAACTGACATCGTAGTATGCCTCCATTTCTCTCCGGGCGGTGTACCATCCACTTTTTTATAGTGGAACTGGCCGGCATACCAATCTTCAAAGCTATCCAGCATAACTCTCATTCGTCCGGCCACTTGAATTGTTTTGAAATAGTTCTTTTTAACCAACCAGTAGGATTCTACTTTACCAAGCCCAAGCATTTTGCCCATCTCTGGTACAGACATACTGGTCTTTACTCTTTGTTTTTGCATGGCTTTTGCCTCCTCTATAAAGTTTTTCTTGCTATGGCCTCATTGTAAGAGAAAGCAGAAAAAAAGTTAAGGATGTCGATTTGGAGATCGGCATCCTTGACAAATCATTCATCTGCGTGATCCAGCCAGTCATCAAAGCTCTTTTTGGAAATGCGGATATGACCGCCGACTCTGACGCTGTGGAATACACCCTGTTTTACCAGATTATATGCTGTGGGACGACTGATACCCAGAATGTCCTGAATCTCATCGACCGTATAGGTTCTTTTGTCATAGCTGACAGGATTTTGTTCATTAAAGCGGTTCAATTCCGCAATTCTTGCTTCAAACATAAAAACGCCTCCTTTATCCGGTAAGTGGCCTTACGGAGCCTCCATTTCCTCCGGAATATGAATATCTAAACTAACTTGCAGAGCATCATCAATCGCTCTCATTTCTTCGCGAGATACGCGCCCAATGTACGATAAAACACGCCTTTTATCAATCGTTTTAATTTGCTCCAGCAGAACAACAGATTTCAGTCCAAGCTCTGGAACGCTCTCCAGTGCATAGTGTGTGGGCAGCTCCTTTTTCTTAATCCATTTACTGGTGAGTGGAGCTACGATCAAAGTGGGGCAGAAAAAATTCCCCACATTGTTTTGAAGAACCAGGACAGGACGGGTGCCGCCTTGCTCTGATCCAAAATAAGGGTTCAAATTGGCATAATATAAATCCCCACGCTTATAAATCCAATCTTCTTTCATGTTCATCCTCCTATGTTTTGAGATTTGATTATGTAAGAAGGAGGCTCTGCAAATTACAGAGTCTCCTTCAATTTAGCGCCTGTTTTATCCCTTACTTGTCCACGACACCCCAGGGATTTGGGTAATCATTAAGCCGCAGGTGGCTGGCCTGCTTCTCAGGAGTTTCACCTCCACTTCGTTTGGTCTTACCCATGGCCTGCGACGGTTGTTATCACGCTCGGACTATGGCTGTAAGAGAGCTTTCCTCCTTGTTATGCCATGACCGGATGCCATCCGATGTATTCCAGCCTGATATATTTCTGATAAACCGCAAACTCATCTATACAGCAAAAATGGGTTGGCCTGTTATGTGAGTGGCAGCTCTCAGAAAATATACCGCTGATGTAGCGGCTATTACGCCCAAAGAGGATCAAACTTAATGATTCGTATATGAGGTTGTCAAGGTGCAAGTGAAAGGATTTCCCTCTCACTTGCTACTGCCACTTTTTTAGAAAATCGCAACCAACTTTTTTATTTTTTCTTCAATTTTTTTCAATCGCTTATCTGCGGCTTGCCGAGTAATACCATATCGTTGGGCTAAACAAGTTGCATTTGGTATTTTCATTTCATAATAGGACAATATAAAATCTCGTTCTGCTGGACTCAGTTTCAATAGAGCTTGGTGTAAATCCTCAAGAAGTAAATTCTGAATAGCTTGTTCCGCAGTATCAACAGATTCATCCACAAACAAATCTGTATCCTGATAACCTTCCTCTGTGCCGTCACGATCTCCCACATGAGAAGCCGGGAATATAGAGCGACTTTTCTCATGTTCCTGGAGATAGCGGCTGTGGCGGTCCTCCTGTTGGTATTTTTCAAAATCTTTGCGAGAACATTCCATGATAATGCGGTCATCTTCATCACGGAACATTTTGACTGTTTCAACAAAAAAGCGCCCAGTAAAGCAACCATTGCGGCGTGCCTTACTGAACGCTGAAAAACTGATTTCCTCCCATTCCTGTGGGCTGTTATTTTTCCAAATGAATACTCTCGTCATATCCTTTCCTCCGTTCAAATTCTTGGTAGTCAGCGAATTTGAACGGTGTCATGGATATTTTGCTATGTACGCCTCCCAGCGCATACCGGCCTCCTAATACCGGGCAAAGAAAAAGGCCGGAAGTGTTTTCACCTCCAGCCATGTTCCTGCCGCCATATTGCAGCAGGAATGAAAAAAGCCCGGTTAATGCCGGGCCTTATGTAGAAAAGTATTCAATTTAGCGCATTCCTGCCACTATAACAAGTATAGCAGGTCGGAAGTCGGAAGGGAGTAGGGATTAGGTCGGGGATTTGTCGGGATTTAGTCGGGATTTAGTCGGGGCAGCTCCTCCAGGACTTCTGGAATAGAATATCCAAACAAGCAAACAGAAAATAAATAGATGGCTTCTCGTTTTCGGTCATAAAAGACACTGCGCTCTATATTTAGTTCTTCCAGCAATTCTTTCTCTGTACTGTTGAACCGATAGATAAATTGCTTAGTCAAAATTTCATAGTAAAGTTCTCCTCGATCCGGATACCGTTTCAGACGAAGGAGTGCACGGTCAATAATATTGACTAGCATTTGATTTTGAACAAGGCAGCAAACTTTTTCTTCAAAGGCTTGCAGTTCAATATCTGGTGCAAAATTTTCAAGATAGCAGAGGCCAGACTCTATATCTTGTTCTCCCATAATCCAAGCAGTTTCTTGTAATTCTTCTGCCCGTTCACTCAGAACCCAGACTACATCACGGTAAATCTTTAGAATCAGCTTACTTCTATGAAACGCAGCGTCGCTGTTAAGCCCCAAAGCTGTTAGCCTGCTGTTACATTTTTGGATTGTTGTGCTTTCTTTTCTCATAGAACATCCCTCCTTGTTCGCAATATTGCGAACATATTAGGTACAAAATAGCATAGCAGAGGAGCGTGAGAGAGGGCAGTGCCTCTCTCTATTCCCCCATTTGGCTATATCAGGTTTCTGGATTTTAGACGAATCTGCATTGCTTGCTTGGAAACCTCAAAAATATTTGCCATTTCAGCAATGAGCTGTTCATCTGTCCGGCCTATTTTAAGCCGGTAAAAACATTTTTTGATCTGCGGTAAAGGCATCAGCAGAGCAGAAGCCAGAGTATCCGCCTGACGCTCAATTATGCCATGACTTTCGTCGGAAGAAACATTTCCGTTATAAGCAGCAACATCTCCAGTACCAGAGTACAACTTCTTATGTAGTACCCAATGAGCCAGCTCATGGGCACAGGTAAAACGGAGCCGCCCTAATTTTGACGGATCACAAAGCCGTTCATCAATTAAGATTGTACCGGCTCTTACTGCAATCATTCGATACTGTCTCTGTATCTGGTCATATAAGACAACAGCACCGTCATCGAAAATTGTTTCCCCTAATATCTTGGGGTTTTTTCTTAGTGTATGAAACTCCAGGATTAGATCAAACTTTGTCTCGATAATGGTTTCGATTGGCACAGGACATGGTTGCCCGGATAGCAGAGAGGGATCATATTCCATCAGGATTTTTCGCCCTACTGCCTCGATTGCTTCTGTACGGATTTGTGGAATTGACAAAGCTCTCCCCCCTATCGTTTACGCTCCTTTAGCATTTTCATAAATGTCTGCCATTCTTCATCGGTAGCATCTACTTCTTTTGCCACACGCAAGGCTGCCCGAACAATATCTTTTTCCATGATATAGTCTGGCAAATCAGCAGATACTGTATTGCGTGATTTTGCAGCCAGATCCAAAAGCAACTCATGTTCTGATTTATCCAAATTCAGAAAGGCAGAGATGCGTTCCACAAAATCTCCATTGGGTGCAGGACGGCGGCTTTGCTCAATATCACACAGATAACCGTAAGCAATATTCAAATGCTTGGCTGTATCGCGTAAATTGAATTTGTGCGCCTTGCGTTTCTCGGCTATAAATGATCCAAAAGTTATATTGCCCACAGCATTCACCTCTCATTTGTTCGACGAACTGCGAACATCTTGCTTATATTGTATATCGAACATCTGTTCACTTCAAGGATAAAAATTTCATTTGAAAAGAGGTGTTAAAAATCAATAACACCTCTTTTGCGCTATATAAATTCCTGAGCGATTTGCTGCATTTCCGTAATGCACTCTTTGGGAGAGAGAATTTTTATTTTCCCTTTGAATTTGAATATCCAGCCATAAAAAGTTCCACTGGGGTTCACTTCAATTTTGGCTGTGAAGTGTGTATCATCATACCTATCAACAGCAGCATCTTCTCCATAATGATCTATGATTACTCTCATCAATTCGTTTTCACATAGAAGGGTTACTTCCTTCGATGACTCCGATGTAAACATATCAACCATTTTATTTGTATAGGAGGCTACATCAAATCCCTCTATCGGCATAAAGTAAGTTTCCAGATTTTCTACACTTGTTAGCCGATCTACACGGAAGTGAGCAATTTTCTGATGCTTCAGAGAAAATCCAATCAAATAGTAATGGTCATTTTTCCATTCAAGCGCATAAGGATTTACGACATAATAATATCCATCATGCTTTAAGATTTTCTTTTTTTCCTGAGTATATTCATAGTATTGGAACCGAATTTGCTGATGGTTTCCAATCGCTGTTTGGATATTGTCAATGATGTAGTAAACCTTTTCATTATGCGGTTTGACACGGCTGGATAAAGCAGCAAATTTTTGAAGCTGTTCTGCCTGATGTGTGCTGGTCAGACGGCATAATTTCTGTACCAGTTCCTCGGATTTCTTGGCAGAAATGATCTTCGAGGATGCTACTGCGTCTGTCAGCATTTTCAGTTCTGGATACTCAAACAGGCGGTTTCCCATAAAATATTGGTTTTGGGTACTCTTAACCACCACAATATCAATCCCCGCATCGATCAGCGCATTGGTATCTGCGTAAACAGTCTGCCGCACTGCCTGAATTCCTTTTCCATTCAGATGGGCAATGATGTCAGATACTGTGGCGGGATGGTTTTCATCGGTCCGCTCATAGAGAAACCGGAGTAATTCCAGTATCCGCATATTTGTTGAATTCTGCATACTTCACCTCCTCGATTCTTAAAATGGCCTATTTTGTATGGTGTCCAGCCCCAAAGACCAGAAGCAGGGCGACAGCACAGAGAAGCAGGCCGATCCAATTTCGATCTATAATCAGCTTGATCACCGCCACAAGCAGAAGTCCGCCTACCAGGAGCACAACGCCATTCATTCAGCGTCCTCCCGAAGCATAGTTTCCCATGTTGATGTCCAGCACCCCTCTGGGCGGCTGGATCAAGGCATCTTCATATTGGCACTTCCACTGGATCTCCCGGCACATCTGGCCATCCGCCACGCCGTCTATGGTTTCCCCATCCTCAATGGGGTTATCATGCTCCAGAATATAGGACGCTGCATTATAGGCGTGGTTTACCACCCAGTTGGGGTCCATGCCGTGGAAGTGGTACTGGAGATCCGGCAAAAACAGGGTGCTCATGCCCACCGTGTCGATGAGCATATCCTCCGTGCCCTCGATGTTGAAGAAACGGACATTGACGCCAAAGCGGATGAACCGATCCGGCCCCTCAATCTGATGGGAGCGCACATCCTCTGCCAGAAACAGCTTGCCGCAGTTCTGGAAATAGAACGCCTCACAGGTGGGGTACAGCTCTGCCAGAGCCTCCAGAAAGTCGGCATCCAGGTTGGCACGCTCCAGCGCTGGAAGCGCCGCAGTCAGCATATCGGTGGCCACCACCTGATATTTGCACTCCCGGAAGATCCGGTCACGGTCCTCCTGGCAGTCCCACATCTGGCTCATCAGAAAGGCATCAAAGCCTTTGCCCTTGAACTTGTCGCATTTCATCACCATCAGCTGTACCGGGCACTTGCCGTCCTGAAATTCCGCGACATGATCCAGGGCGGCAAAGCCGGCCATTTTCTTATCATAACAGAAGCACTCTGTTGATCCGATGTGCTTCTCCATTATGGCAGTCATTTTTTCTTTATCCGGCATTTCTACCGGCTCTTTGAACAGCATCTGAATGAGATAGGGACCTCCGGGCTGGGGGCCTTTTTTGTCGTCCAGATTTTGCTGGAAAGCTTTATTGCTCATTTGGGTTCCTCCTTCTTTTCTGGGAACAGTTTCCACCGAAACTCCAGCTCTTTCTGGACAAACTCTTTCGGCAGGCCGCGGGGGTTGGCGATGAGATACCATACCCGAAAGGTGCGCTTCTTCGGATCTGTTTCCTGCCGGTAGAGCTGATAGCCCGCCTCATCCTCCTGTGTCCACTGTCCTGTCTGCCGCTTGGCCTGCACAAAGGGTTCCACCACCTGGTCCAGTTCCTCTCTGGTGCGGCTTGAGGCCCAGGCTTGATCCACATCATTGGCGTGGGATAGGTGGAACAACATCGAACCCATCCAGTTCTTTGCCTTGTGTCCAGGCGTTCCGCGCAATTCCGCCTGACGGCGGTACTCCTCCATCTGCTCCGCCGTTCCGTACCGTTCCACCATCTGCTCCCGCACATAGATGAACCAGCTGTAGTCCTCCGCCTCGGTGAAGGGGGCGCAGACCGGCTGTAATGCCTCCACGGGGTCTGCCTCGAAGCGGTCGATGAAGTCGAGGTAGTTGGCTTTGACCAGGGGCAGAAAGGTGTCCAGCAGCCCGGTGTTCAGCCGCAGGTCCTCTGTCAGCATCCGAAAGAATGAACCGCCTGTTGTGGGTTCAATTCTGAAAGAGTAGAGGTAGTCATCTCCCTGCTTTATGATACAGCTGAAGCCCACCTCCACATTCCCATGGCCGATTTCGTAGTCTATGTAGTTGTAGCG
>OKSN01000880.1_pt1 | contig 17666 bp, 8 predicted proteins | sample 1606191 | NCBI WGS metagenome assembly OKSN01 (sample SAMEA3879535, study PRJEB24766) | human gut metagenome | biome: human-associated habitat; feature: feces | place: USA | collected 1985/1987
GACACGCTGAACTCCTGCGCGGTCGCCCCCTCCGGCAGCAGCTTTGCCATGACCACAAGCCGCTGATTGCCGCTGTTGGTCTTGTCGTACTTCCGGCAGCAGGTGGAGAGGGTCAGGACGGTGTCGTCCTCCGAGAAGGTCACGCCGTCAAAGTTCAGCCAGTTCTTTCGTGCGACCGTCCGGAAGAACTCCGTCAGCTCGCTTCCCGTGGGATTGGGGACAATGTAGTCGAACTCAATGTCCGTGATGAACAGCGCCGCGATCTGGAAAACCAGATCTTCCCCTGTCACGGAGAGGTAAATGTAGGGATGATCTTTCACGTAGTCCGCATCCATGTACCGGTAGAGCTTGGTGAACTTGGGGCCGTTGGGGTCGCAGTTGCTGGCGGAGTGGCCGAAAATCGTGGTGCTGGTGTCCAGCTTGTTCCGGCCGCCGAAATGATTTTCGCAGTGGGCGTAGTAGCAGCCCCAAGTGCTGTACTCGCCGTCCTCGCCCAGCCACAGGTAGTGGCCGTTGTCCTCCGCCTGCATCACGGGGTCGTCCACCTCCGCGCCGGGGATGTACAGCCACGCCACGGTGTCGGGGTTTTTCTTTCTGGCCGCGGCCAGCTCCGACTGCTTATCCACGGTGGGGATGACCTCCCCCACGGGAACCGTAGGGGGCTGGGTCTCGGCTTCGGTGGGGACGGTCTGGGTGGCCTCGGTGGCCGGGGCGGTGGTGGGAGGAACGATTGGTTCCTCCCGGTGGCAGCCCCTGACCGCTATCAGCAGAGCGGCAATGACCGCAATGGCCAGAACCGCGCAGCAGATTTTCATGACATTTTTCTTCATAAGCTTGTCTCCTCGCGCGCCCAACGGACGCGCGAAACGCGGTGGGCGTTACCCCACATAGTACTCGCCGGTGACTTCGTCCACCATCACGCCGGTCTGGGGGTTGCCGTTGGCCTTCATGAAGGTGACCTCAATGGTGTGGTTGCCGGTGACGTTCTCGAAGGTGTAGGACTTCACCGCGCCGATGCTCACACCGTCGATCTTGACGTTGGAGATGGCGTAGCCTCTGTTCGCGGCGATGGTGAAGGTCTGGCTGCCGCCGTGGAGGACGTCAACGTCGTCGGAGGGCGTGATGGAGCCGTGGATGCCCGCCGTGGCCTTGATGGTGTAGACCGGGCGCTCGTCGATGGTCAGCGTGCCGTCCACGAAAACGACGGTGTAGTTGCCGTTGGGGGCGGTCAGCCCGCTGGCGCGGATAATGACCTTGCCGACCTTCGTCGTGTCGGGGGTGATCTCAGTGCCATTCGCGTCCACGCAGGCGAGCTTTATGTCGCCGGTCAGCGCATCCTCGCCGAACATGGCGCTGACGGTGTAGTCCTTGTCCAGTACGGGCTTGCTCAGATCGGGGGCCTTGTCATCGGTGTAGATGTGCTTGTCCAACGCCTTGACCGTGACCTTTGCCTTATCGATGGTGACGGTAAGGCTCTGCACCTCCGAGTCGCGGTGGTTGCCGTCGCCCTCGACCATGCAGTACACGGTGTAGGTGCCCGCGTCCGTGGCCTTGGGAAGCGCTTCTGTGAACTCGCCGGTCTCGCCCAGACGGTATTTCAGCTTGCCGCCGAGGGCAGTTCCGGCTGTGATGAGGGTCTGCTCACCGCCGTTGTAGACAAGGCCGGCGTTCGCCCCGGGGGCGGTCCTGACCTCGGAAGCGGCCTTGCCGATCTCGAAGGTGGCGCTGCCGCTGACGGTGTAGTTGCCGCCCGCCTTGTTCCTGACGGTCACGGTGGCGGTGCCCGCGTTCACATTGTCCTTGTAGGAAACGTCGTATTCCTCCGGGCTGATGACCGTGTCGCCGTCCTTCACGATGACATTGGGCTTCAGCGGGTCGCCAGTGTAGGTGAGGGAACCGTCGCTGACCGTCACGGTGGCGGTCACGGTCTTGGGAGCGATGGTTGCGGTGACGGACTCGGGCTGGGAATCCTTATGGTTGCTGTCGCCCTCGACCTTGTACCAGACGGTGTACTCCCCAGCGTCCGTGCCGGTGGGGATGGTCTCGGAGTAGGTGCCGTCTTTGCTCAGGCTGTAGAGCAGCTTGCCGTGGGCGGTGGAGCCTGCCCTGACCAGCGCCTGCGCGCTGCCACTGTAGGTCAGGCCGTCAATGGCAGCGGGCGCGGTATAGTCCGGCGCGACGCGGGAGATGATGACATAAACCTCGCCCTCCACCGGGTGGTAATTGACCAGATCGGCGGGGGTAAAGACAATGGCCTTACTGCCGGTGTCGGTCGCGTTGGTGATCGCCTGACCGGCTTTCCAGCTCCATGTACCCGGCACATCCTTGCCGTCAAAGGCGGCGCTCTTGCCGGTGACCGCGCTGACGGGAATTTCCGCGCCGGTGTAGTCCACGGTGATGATGTCCGGCAGGGTCAGGATGGGCGCGTCCCGCTCCGTCAGGGTGAGGATGACCGTAACGGTGGCGTCCTCGTAGTTCTTGGAACGAACCAGAAGGGTGAAGGTGATGACGTCGCCAGCGGCGGCACCGTCCGCCAGAGCGTAGGTGATTGCGCCGGTGTTCACGTCAATGCCCCAACCGTCCTGAATCCTGCCCGCGGGAGAATAGGACCCGCTGTGGAACGCGTTCGTGTCGGATACCTGTGCGTCATCGGGTATTCCCAGACTCTTGAGGTCGGGGAGGGTGATGGTCTGCTCTGTTTTCAGGCTGTACTTCTGGGTGACCTGATAGGCAGTCAGCGCGGGCGCGGCGGCCTTGTTGATCGTGAAGGTCGTGCTGGCCGTACCGAGGACATAGCTGCCGCCTTCCTTATCGGTGACGGTAACGGTGGCAGTACCCGCGTTTGTGTTATCGCTGTAGGAGACGTCGTATTCCTTCGGGTCAATGGTATTGCCGAGGTCGTCTGTGAGGGTAACGGTCGGCTGAACGGGATTTCCGCCGTTATAGGTGCCGTCCGCGACGGTGATCGTGGGTGTCACTTCTCTTGGCGTGATCGACCACGTGAACTTTATCTCGCCGGTGTAGTTACCCAGACCGCTGAGAGAAAAATCATCGTAGTATGTGCCGACCTGCGACGTTCTGTTGCAGGAAAAGCCATAATCTGTGCCTCCGCCAATGCCTGTCAGTGTTACGCCGTCCAGAACGACACTGATTATCTGGGGACATTTTTCCGTCCCGTCATACACGAAGGTGTCTTCCAGCGTGACGACCGCGCCTACAATGGACTTGGGATTGACCGTGACCCGCACCTTTCCGGTGGCCGTCGCGTACTCCGGCGCGTCCGGGGTGAACGTCCATTCGGCCTTACGGCTGCCCGCGTTGAACATGAGCGTGCCGTCCGTCCATGTGAAGGTGCCGGGAACCTCTTCGCCGGTGGTGGGGTCTTTCATCTTGCCCGTGATCGTGCTTGCATTCAGCGGCTGACCGTAGGTGATCTCGCTTGCGGTCACCTCGCCATCCGGAACGGGCGTGATCTTGTTCTTTGCGAAGATGTTGACGGTCAGGGTGATGTACTCGTAGTTGCTGGTTGTGACAATCACCGTCACCGAGCCGACATTGCCCTCCGTATTGACCGGGTTTGCCAGAATGGGCAGAATCAGCTTGCCGTTTTCGATCTTCGCAGTGGCAGCGTCGCAGTAGCCGGCATCCACGGTGATGGTCGGCGCGCCATAGGCGATGTCGCCGTAGGACTTGGGGCTTTCCAGTGCAGACAGCAGCGCCGCCAGATCGACCTCGTAGGTTCTTTCCAGACCGTTGATGATGGTCAGCGCACCGTCTGTCGGCACGGGCGCGTCGGCCTTGGTGATGGTGAAACGGGTCGTATCGTCGGTTGCAAAAGTGTCACTGACCGTTTTGGTGCCTTCCGGCTTGCCCTCAAACACATAGTTGTCGTTCGCAAGCGTCATGGTGAAGGAAAGGGCCTTTCCGTTTCCGACGTCCGGCGAGGGCAGGTAGCTCCCGTCCGCCTGCTTCATGGTAAACTGGACGTCAGAGAAGGTGAGCGCCGTATCGGGAAGTATAATGCCCGAACGACTGGCCGTCTTGCTGAAGAACGTCAGCCTGCTCGCGGTAAGCGTGACGTTTGCGGTGCCGTCGTAGGACTTGGAGATTCTTTCGACGGAGAGAAGGCTGATCGGCAGCGGGGCAATGGTTACGGTGAACATACCGGTAGCCGTTTTGTGGTTTGCTGCTTCCGCTTTGTAGTAAACGGTGTACGTGCCTGCGTCGGTGAAAGTCGGTCCGTCCGAAGTATAGTCGCCGTCTACCTTGTCGCTGTAGGTGAACGTCACGGTAGTGCCGTCTACACTTTGCCCAAACGCGATTGTCGATGCGTGCTGCGGCTTGCCGGTGTAATACGTGCTGGGTGCCCTCACGGAAACTCCCGTCAGCTCTGCCGGTTCGACTGTGACGGTCACGGTGCCGGTCGCGGGGGCGTATTCTTCGTAGCCTTCCGCCGGGGTGAACGTCCATTCGGCATCATAGCTGCCCGCGTTGGGCTTGATGGTGCCGTCCTTCCACGCGAACGTACCCGGAATCACGGCCTGTGTGCGGGGGCAGATCATCGAACCCGTGGCCGTGAGTGTGCTCTCTGCCAGCGTCTGGCCGTAGGTGATATCCGTCGCGCTGACGCTGACGCCCGATTGATCGAGGGGGATCCTCTGGCCAATGACGACCTTGATGGTCAGCTCGAACGGCTGATAGTTCGTGCTTACAATCGGGACGGTCAAAGTGCCGATCTGATCGTTCACATTCGCGCTGTGCGCAGCCACGATGGGCAGAGTCAGAATGCCTTCGTTTGACACGAATATATGGTTGCTGCTGTCGAGGTAAGTACTATCCGTAAAGTGGTAATCGCAGCCCCGATTATGGATCTTGCCGTACTCGCAGCCTACAGGCAGCTCCGGCAGGAGCGTTCTCAAATCGATTTCGTAGGTCTTTGCCAAATCGTTGAAAACGTACTGCGTGATCTCGTTCGGGGTCACAGTGGCCTGATTGATCTTGAAAGTCTGCGACACATCCGCGCCGTTCAGCACAAAGTCCTTTTGCGTCGTGCCGTCTTCAAAGGTATAGTTCCCATCCGTCAGCTTAATGGTGAAGGAGACGGTCTTTTCGTCCTCACTTGCATTGGCGGAATCATAACTGGCATTGAGTATCTGGTAATCCTCACCAGCCGCCAGAGGAAGTGGCCCGCCGGAAGGGGCATAGCGGGAATCCGCACTCTTAAGCTTTATCGACGCGTTTGCGGGCAGGTCTGTTGTGCCATCGTATGCCTTTATGATGTTGCCGACCGAGATCGTTGCTTTGTGAGCTGCGACCGTCCATCTGGCGGTTTTCTGGCCGGTGTAGTCGCCGTCGTCTGTCGCCTTGATGGTCAGAGTGGCGGTGCCGACAGTGGAACGGGAATCGCCGCGGACGACGGTGTAATCAACTCCCGCTTTCAGCTCGCTGCCGTTGTACGTTACAACATAGGGCGGCACGCCGGTGGTGGTGTTATAAGGCTGATAGACACTTTCATTGCCGTTGGGGAACGTGATTACGGCTTTGCTGAGATTCAGCTTGGTGACGGTCAGCATTTTGGGGTTGCTCGATACCGAATAGCCGTCCTTGCTGGCCGTGAAATAAATGCTGTATGTTCCGATCGTGTCAGCATCGAAGTCTACAACATAGTACCACATGGTGCCGATCTTTTTATATTCAGCTTTCTTCTGGATGTATGTGGGGATGCCGTCTTCCCCTATCTCTCCGACGTAGATGGCCACATCCGCATCCTTCGCGTTGCAGTTGGCGCAGAGCCGGACGGTCGTGCCGCGCTCCACCTTCGGGTTACTGCCGGTCAGGTTCTTCCCATCGACCTTCAGAGACAGGGTCTTGGAGGGGATTGGCAGACGATTGATGATGACATTGTTCAGCTCCGTGGAACCGGCGGGAACACCCGCCGGGGCGTACCACTTGTGAGTGCCGTCCCCATTGAGCACCTTATAGCCAAGGCGGTTAGGTTCATACAGGATGTTTGCCCATGTGGCACCCTCTGCCAGCTTCAGCGTGCCGATCACGGCGGGATATCCCGACCCGGCGAGGTTTGCTCCCATGTGGGCAACGACGGTATCGATACTGGCTGTGGTCGTGTTTTTCGTGTTGCTTAAGGTAGTAGTGTCCATGCCTGTGGCGGCCTTGACGGTTACCGTACCGTGGATTGAATGGCCGTTCAGATCTATGCCGGTGTCCGTGCTGCTGTTGATGGTATAATCGCCGGTAACGTCGGTCAGCAGACTGAGGGTCGAGCCGCCGTCTCTGTCCGCGTCAAGGGCAGTCTGCAAATTGGCAAATCTCCGCCACGGGCGGTTTCCCTCGCCATTGTTCAAGGCTGTTTCAGCCACCGCGGGCGCGTTGCAGTAGGGACAGTTGGTGCCATCAAAGCCGTTCTTGCCGCCGTGGCTGCACAACTTTACCACCAGGTCGCAGGTCTGGGAAGCGGCTTCCTCCAGCGTAAGCTGCGTGTCACCACGATAGTAAGCCAGTCCCGCTTGCCCGGGAAGCAGATCGCCCAATGTGATGTTATTATTCAGCCGCAGACCGCTTCTCGAAATCTTTCCGCCGTACAGCTCGACTGTGCCGCCCCAAACCTCCAGCTGGAGCAAAGTGGTATTGTCATTCTCCGGATTGAATACCAGTGTACCGCCGTCCCGCACGGTCACTCCCACCGCGCCGTTGCCGCCGCTGCTGTCAATGACCGTCAGTTTACCGGTGCGAACCTGGCTCATGGCCGTACGACCGCCGACATTCAAGCTGTATCCGCTCAGACTGTGTCCGTCCAAATCCAGCGTGAGGGTCTTGCTGACATATATGCCGTCAGGCAGCATCTCGTTTGCCAACAGCTTGACGGTCTGACCGTCAGCTGCCGCATTCAGCGCGGACGGCACATCGGTATAATAGGTTTCGCCGATGGCAGCCGCGAACTGTGTCCCGCAGACCGTGCACTTGCCGTCTTTACCGATGGTGCTCGCGCCCTCGGCGTTCGTGTGGGTGCAGGAAAAGCCGCAGGCGCACTTGCTGTTCACCATGGTGTGAGTGTGTTCCTTGACGGTTACGTCGGCCAGCTCCGTTGCATTGCCGTCCTGCACGTCGTCGCCCTTGTAGAAAGCGTGCACCTTCTGCGTATCCAACAGGGACATGAGCGGCTGCAACTCTTCTGCGATTTCGCTCTTAATGCTTTTGAACGTGCCGCCGCTGATGGCGATGGTTCCATTGCGCGTGAACTGCACCTCGCCAAACGTGCCGTCCGTAATTTTCAGCGTAGCGCCGGAATCGACAACCCATTCACCCGCGTGATTGGAACCGCCGTTGACGGTGACGGAAGCACCCTCCAATACGGTGAGGCCATACACCGTGCCGTTGCTGACGGTCACAGAGCCACTGTTCGCGTCGCAGAGAAGTCCCACGCATTCTGAACCGCCGATCTCGCCGCTCCGGATGTCCAGTGCGCCGGCCATGAACATGAGATTTAAAATTCTGCCGTAAGCGGCCTCGCTTGTAACAGTCAGGTTGCCTGTCGCGAGAGTTTCTTTTTTCTGCGTTTCCTCGTTAGTCTCTGAGAATCCAACCTCGAGGTAGTCGACCGTCTTGTGGTTCAGATCGAGCGTCAAGGTTTTGGTGACAACGGGTACGATGGAAGCATACTGTTCGAACGTAAAATTTTCACCGAGCGCATTGAGGGCGTCTGCATCCGTCACATGGTTGGCCAGCAGCCTGACGGTGTCGCCGTCCTGCACCGCGTTCAGCGCCGCCGGGAGGGATTCGTATGTGCCGCCGTCCGTTCCGTCCGCTCTTGTCACCGAAGCGGCTTCAACGACAGGCTCGTTGACCGTGAGTTCCACGGTTGCTGACCTTTCCTCTTTGTAGTTCTTGGTCTCGCCGGTCTTGGCATAGACGTAATATGTGCCGGGTTCGCTGATTGCAGTGTTCTCGTCAATCTTGGGAACTGCCTCACTGCCTTCAAACTCCAAATATCCAGAATTGATCGGCGCATAGTAATATGTCACCTCGGCGTCTTCCGGAGCACCCTCGACAGACAGAAGCGGAAGAAGCTTTTCGCCCACCGTGCAGGCCGTCTTGGAAAGAGATACGGTCAAATCGGGATAGGCCTTGTTGATGTTGCCGCCGATCTCAAATTTTTCTTCGCCCGCCTTGAGCTTGTACTTTACCGCGGCTTCGCCGATCAGCGCGATTTCCACAGTGACGGTATGCCATCCCGCGTCCGCGGAATCGAACGTCTTCTTGGCGGTAAAGCCCGTTCCTTCTTTGAGTTTGATTTCATTTGTGCCGTCTGTAAACGTCAAGTCGATTGGAATCGTGCCGCCGTCCGTCGTGCCGTCATAGCTGCGGCCAATGGAATCGGGCTTACCTACGCACCAGATCTCCGTCCGCGTGTCTTCTTCGGGGATATACGTGCCGCCGCCCCCTTCTGCCGGACCACCTGGGGGCGTATAGATCCCACCACCTTCGCCGGTCGAACCGCCGGGTGGTACAAGGACTCCACCGCCCTCGCCACCGGTCTCGCCGCCGATGACACCGTCAGAAATGCTCACGTCCCCACCCTCGGCAAAAGCCGATGTCGGCAGGAGCGTCAGGCAGAGTGTGAGCGCCAAAAACAGACTCAAAATTCGTTTTTTCATAGGATCCTCCTGTGTGAAAAAAGTGCGGTTTTCTATCGTCAGCCCGGTAAAATCCGGGTGGGGATTTACCGTTCTTCCGGGATAAGCCGCAGACGCTTCGCGGCGGTTTTTGCTTCGCTTCGCCGCCGGACGTCCAGCTTATCCAGAATGTGGCTTACATGGGTCTTTACCGTGGGCAGCTTGATATCCATGATCTGCCCGATCTCCGCGTTGCTCTTGTCGGCGCAGATCAGGTGCAGAATTTGCAGCTCCGTGGGCGTCAGGGCTTCCCCCGGCGCGAGGCGCGGTTCCAGAAAGCGGGGGTAATACGCCGCCTGCAAGCGCACGTCGTCCAGCAGCTGCTTTTTCCACCGGGCGCTGCCGCTCCAGTCAAGCTTTTCAAGCAATGGCAGCACCGCCGCGCCGTAGACGCTGACGGTTCGGATGAAGTGGTATTCCGCCGCGGCGTTCAATGCGCCAATCAGGCGCTGCCGCCATGCTTCGTCCCTGCTTCGGTACAGGGCGATGGCGGCGAGGATGTTCAGATGGATGCCGTCGATGTGCCGCCCGCAGCTGCGGACGTAATCTTCCAGCGGGGAGAGGGTCAGCATCGACGCCCCCGGCTTCCCGTCCGCCAGCTCCACCATGGCCTGCGTGAGATACTGGTAGCGCTTCATGACGTTTACCCGCATGGGGTCTCTGGGCGCTTTTTCCAGATACCATGTGTCGGCGTAGTCCAGATCGCCGGTATGGAGGGAAATTCGGACGAGCATGGCGTCCATATTGGGCAGGAACCGCTCACGCCCTTCCTCGGCGAATTTTTCCCGGAGGGATTCGATCGTCCGATAAGCGTCCTCGCTCTGCCCTGCCGCAAGAAGGCTTCGGGCCAGCAGACCGTTGATGGCGAATTCCATGTCCGGCGTGCCGCGCTGGCGTATCTCGCTGACGCGGGGGATGATGGTCAGCATCCGGCCGGTGATGTTCTCGCCCTTTTCAAATTTGCTTTCGGCGATGGCGCAGTCCGCAAGGCCAACGCCGTCCCGCCCCAGCACGGCCTCCACCGGGGCGCGGAGCGTCTGGTAAAGCAGGTCGTCCCGTTTGCTCCAGACGGAAAAGTCCTTGCCGCCGTTCATGACGCTGGGCAGGGCGCTGGTGACGGAGAAGGACGGGAGGGAGACCTCCTTATTGGTCATCAGCCGGAACACGGCGGGAATGGTCTCCGTCAACCCTTCCACGCCCCGCTGAGGCAGGGAGATGTCCAGCCACGCCAGACGGCTGCGGGCCTGCTTGCCTGCGGCGTCGTCCCTGCCGCACCGCTTTCCGAATTCCTGCAATTCGTGATACCAGCGCTCAGAGCCTTCGTAATCCATGGCCAGAGCGCACAGCATACTCATGCCCTGCATCAGCGCGGGGGAAGCCGCGATCTCCGCTTCCGGGAGACTGCGGTAGTATTTTTCCATTTCGCTGTAATGCCCCATGCCGGGGTGCAGCTCCGCGTTGCGGATGAGAAGCTCGGAGACCTTGGCGTGGTCGCCGCATCTGGTGTAGCATTCCAGCGCGTGGGCGTAATCCTCTTTCAGCTCGTAGTAGAGCGCGCCCCGGATGAAAAGCGCCCGGCGCTTTTCCTCGCTGTATTCCCGCTCCATCTCCCACAGAAGGAAGCTGCGGAACTGCGGCCAGAAGCGGAAATGCTGCACGTCGTCATAGCGGAGCATGGTGGTGTGGCTCAGGAGCCAGTCCAGCCGGTCGCCCGCGTGGGGGTCGCCGCTGACCATCCGCGCCATTTCCAGATTGAACCGTTCAAAGGGCGCCAGCTCCAGCAGAAACCGCCGCACGGGAAGGTCGAACCGCCGGTAGATCGCAGCCTCAAAATAGGAGAACACCTCCCGGAATGCCCGCGCCACGATCTCCGGGCCGAAGGGCCTCCCGCCGGACATGCACCGGGCGGTGACGGCGACGCCCAGAGGGTAGCCGACGGATTCTCTCAGAATACCGCCGATCTCGCTGTCCGTCACGGCGACGCCGCAGCCGGAAAAGTATTTGCAGATATCCTCCCGGTCAAAGAGCAGGTCGTCGGCCTCCAGCGTGGTCATCAGGCCGGAATACTGGAACGCCGTCAGATATCCGGGCGGTGCGCCCCGGGAGAGAAGCAGGAAGCGTTTGCCCGGGTCGGAGCGGATCAGCTCGCACAGCGCCTGCCCGCCATCCTCCGCCGGTATCATCTGAAAATCGTCAATGAGCAGGATATCCCACCCATCCGAAAGGGCGGGAAGGGCAAAATCCGCCGCGCCCGCGTTCAGCCGCAGCACATCCCGTCCGGAGAGCAGGGCATCGGACAGCGTGCTTTTCCCGAAGCCGCAGGGCGCGCTGAAAAAGAGGACGCGCCCGCGCTCCATAAAGCTGTCAAACCGCTGCCGGACAGACGGCTTCACGATAATATTCCCGGTCACGTTCTCCCTCCTTTTCGCCGGCAAAGGGACATACCCCGTGCCATACGCATTCCAACACCATTTTATCCCTATTATACATAACCGCCAGAAAATGTAAATCATGCCAAAGTATGATACGGAGTGATTTTTGCTGTTTCCTTTCCGCAGAAACGCAAAACAGACGGATACATTTTTGCCTTGAGAGGGCGAAAAACAGGAACCCCCGCCGGAAACTGTCAGACTTTGGCAGTCCCCGGCGGGGGTGAAGGTATGATGGATGTGATCTATGGAGCGATAATACCGCGCCCGCATCATGGCGGAAATGAGTCAGGAAATCATTTGCCGGAAAAGATGACCGGCCTGTTCTATCAGACTTCAGGTGCCGTATTTCGCAGGCGACCCATCATGCCTGCTCAAACAGCGGCTTTATCTTCTGGCGGTAGATTCTGGTGAAGCAGATAAACGTCACCGTGCCGCTGACCACCTCTGCTATGGGGAAGGCCAGCCAGACCCTCTGCACCTCCCCTGTCAGGCTCAGCAGATAGGCCACCGGGAGCAGTACCACCAGCTGACGGCACAGGGAGACGATGGTGGAGTAAATGCCGTTGCCCAGCGCCTGAAAGCTGGCGCCCAGCGCAATGCAGATGGCCGCAATGGGGAAGCTCCAGCTGATGGTGCGCAGAGCGACCCGGCCGATCTCCAGAAACGCCTGAGAGGGGTTGAACAGTCCCAGCAGCAGATCCGGGAAGAACTGGAACACCAACAGACCCGCCGTCATGATACACAGCGCCGCGGTGCAGGAGATTTTCAGCGTCTTGGTGATCCGCTGGGGCTTGCGGGCGCCGTAGTTGTAGGCGATGATGGAAATGGTGGCATTGTTCAGGCCGAACAGGGGCATGAAGAAGAAGCTCTGGAGCTTGAAGTAAACGCCGAACACGCCGGTCGCCGTCTCGGCGAAGCCCTGCAAAATCTGGTTGATGCCGAAATTCATCACGGAGCCAATGCCGTTCATAACGATGGAGGGAATGCCCACCGTCAGAATGGCGGCCACGGTCTTGCCCTCCAGCGGAAGGTACTTCTTGTGCAGCTGTACCTCCGGGTTGAATTTCAGGTTGAAAATGATGACCATGATGCCGGACACCCACTGGCCGATCACCGTCGCGATGGCCGCGCCGGCAATGCCCATGGCGGGCAAACCGAACCATCCGTGGATGAGAATGGGGTCGAGAATGATGTTGATGATCGCGCCGATGGATTGGGTGATCATGGTATGCACCGTCCGGCCGGTGGATTGCAGCAGCCGCTCGCCCAGAATGGATGCGAAGCAGCCGACGCTGAACACGCAGCAGATGCTGGTGTAGACAATGCCGCCCTCCACGGTCTCCGGGTTGTCGGACTGAATGGCAAAATAGGGGCGCACGCCAAACAGGCCGAACAGAACGAACAGCACCGTGGCAATGGCCATCAGCACGATGCCGTTTCCGGCGGCGCGGTTGGCGGCCTCCTGATTTTTCTCACCCAGACTCTTGGAAAGCAGGGAGTTGACGCCCACGCCGATGCCCACGGCGAAGCCGATCAGCAGGTTCTGGATGGGGAAGGCCAGCGACAGCGCCGTCACCGCGCTCTCCGACACCTGAGAAACGTAGATGCTGTCCACCACGTTGTAAAGCGCCTGCACCAGCATGGATATGACCATGGGCAGCGCCATGTTGGCGATCAGCTTCCCGACGGGCATGACGCCCATTTTGTTTTCCTGTAAAGTAGCTGCAGTCATAATTCTCTCCAAATCAAAAATCGTTTACAGTATAGTGTAGCAGAGTTTTGCCGATTACGCAAGTATCCGGAGTAATTCTGCCGATCAATATGCCCTGAACGCAAAGAAATGCCCCGCCGCTTTACAAGCGGCGGGGCGGATGTACCCCAATTACAGATACTGCTTCACAGCCTCGGAGGCGTTCGCAGGGTCCTCGGAGATGGTCATGGTGATCTCCATATTGTTGTCGGCGGCGAACTTGGCGCACCAGGAGACGAACTCCTCAGCCGCGGCCTTATCACAGCCGATGGTCTTGTACAGATTGTCGATAAAGACGTTGGTGATGTCGAAATTGCCTGCGTGCAGGCCGCTCAGGAAGCCCTTGAGCATATCGGGGGTGGAAATGCCGTATTCCCGGGAATCCACCAGGCGAACCTTATAGGTTACATCATAGGTCAGCTTCTTGCCGTACTCAATGCAGACGACATCGCCGTGGGCGTCCGCCACAGCCGCGTTGATGGCATCGATCAGCTTCTTGGTCTTGCCGGAGCCTTTCAGGCCCATAATAACATGAATCATAGGAAAGTCCTCCTTTGCTTGCCAGCATATTGGCTTATGCACATTCTACCAGCAATCGCGATAATTTGCAACTACTAATTTGCAGATTAGACAAATGTTTTTTTCTGGAAAAAACACAGGGCGGCAAATGGGTGGGGCGGAGCAGACAGCTGACAGGCACTGCGGGGTAATGAATGGCACCCCCTTGCCTCTTCCTTTGGGAGAGGTGTCTGAGCGAAGCGAAGACGGAGAGGGGAAACCAAGGTGCAACACCCTCTCAGTCACCTGCGGTGACAGCTCTCCCAAGGGGAGAGCCAAGGGGCTGCGCTAGTCCGTATCCAGATGCGCGAAATAGTCCTCTTTCGTGATCATCATCTGAAGAAAGCCATCCTCCATGCCCAATTCCCGGAAGCCTGCCCGGCGGTGGGTCTCCCATGCGGAAATCTCATTCCGGGCGACCTCAAAATCGTTGTGTATTCTGGAAATGCCGCAGTCCCGGAAGGCGTGCTCCAGCATGAGCTTCAGCGCGGGAACAGCATATCTTTTCCCGCGATAGGGGGCATAAAGCACAATGCCCATGTCCCACCAGTCCTTTGCGGGGTTATAGTGAAAATTGACGTCGCCGATCCACGCGCCGTCGGCGCTGCGCTTTATGTAGGCATAGAACCGTTCCGGCTCCTGTCCTACCATATTCTCATACCATGCAGGCAAAACCGCATCGGGATAATCGATACAGCCGGTATCCCGGTGATAACCGTCATAGTTCACGTCCCAATTCGCGTTGTAGGACATGGTTTCGGGGTCGGACATCATTTTCTGATAGAACCAAAGGTCTTCGAGCTTCGGCACATATAATTCAAGCTGCTCCATAAGCGTTCCCTCCCTGCGGCATGTTTTTTGAAGACAAACATAGGGCGGGAAGTCCCGCCCTATGTAAGCAAAACTTATTTCTCGTAGCCGGGCTTGCCCAGAAGCTGGAACATGTTGCGCTTGTACAGCTCAACGCCGGGCTGGTTGAAGGGGTTGACGTCCAGAATGTACGCGGAAACGCCGCAGCACAGCTCCAGGAAGTAGAACAACTCGCCCACCTTCCGGTCGTTCAGCTCGCCGCAGTCCATGGTGATGACGGGCACGCCGCCGTCCACATGGGCGGCCACGGTGCCGAGATACGCCTTCTCGTCCACGAAGTCCAGCGTCTTGCCTTCCAGGTAGTTCAGGCCGTCCAGATTCTTCCAGTCGGAGCCGATGGTGTACCGGGCGGCGGGAGGATCGAAGCGGACCATGGTCTCGAAAATGTTCCGCTGACCCTGCTGGATCATCTGACCCAGAGAGTGCAGGTCGGCGGTGAACTCGGCGGTCACGGGGAACAGACCCTTGCCGTCCTTGCCCTCGGACTCGCCGAACAGCTGCTGCCACCAGCCGCCGAACATCTTGAATCCCGGCTCGTAGCTCTCAAAGATCTCCATGGCCTTGCCGTTGCGATACAGCAGGTTCCGCACGGCGGCATACTGCCAGACGGGGTTCTCGAAGGAACGCAGATTGTAGCTTTCCTTGGCGTCGGCAGCACCGTTCATCATCTCCATGATGTCGATACCGGCCACGGCCAGGGGCAGCAGACCCACGGGGGTCAGCACGGAGTAGCGGCCGCCCACATCAGGCGGGATGACGAAGGTTTCCCAGCCCTCTTCCGTGGCCATCTGGCGCAGAGCGCCCTTGCAGGGGTCGGTGATGGCGTAGATGCGGCTCTTGGCGCCCTCGGTGCCATACTTCCGCTCCAGCATCCAGCGCAGGGCGCGGGTGGCGATGGCGGGTTCGGTGGTGGTGCCGGACTTGGAGATGATGGCGATGGAAAAGTCCTTGCCCTCCAGCAGCCGGGTCAGCTCGTTCCAGTGACGGGTGCTCAGGCCGTTGCCTGCGAAGAAGATCTGGGGGTTGCCCTTGCCCTTACCGATATTGTGGTTGGGACCCTGCAGCAGCTCGATGGCGGCCCGGGGGCCAAGGTAGGAGCCGCCGATGCCGATGACCACAAATACGTCGGAATCGCTGCGGATCTTCTCCGCCGCCCGCTGGATGCGGGTGATTTCCTCCGTGGCCTCCCGGACGGGCAGGTTCTGCCAGCCGAGGAAATCGTTGCCTGCGCCGGTGCCGTCCGCCAGAGTGGTGTGGGCGGCGGCGACTTCCTTTTCCATGGCCAGCAGGTCGGACAGGGTGACCTGACCCCATACATTGGAGATATCAACTTTAATCATGTCGTGGGACACGTCCTTTCGTTTATCTATGTGATTCTCTCATATGTTACCGCAAATTCGCCGGAAACGCAAGCCCCTTCACAAAAAGTTTCCATGGGAACTGTGCCAAACTTTTTTATATTTTCCACTGGTAATTTTGCACGAATTATGTATAATGGAGAAGAACTTCATTATCACGCAGGAGGAACTGACTATGAAATACGGATTTGGCATCGATCTCGGCGGCACCACCGTCAAGATCGCCTACTTTAACGAGGCCGGGAAAATGCTGGAAAAATGGGAAATTCCCACCGATACGTCGGAAAACGGCATCCGGATACTGCCGGATATCGCGGCGTCTGTCCGGGCCTTTCTGACCGAACGGAAAATCGCGGATTCCGACATTCTGGGTCTCGGCATCGGTGTCCCCGGTCCCGTCAACGCAAAGGGCGTGGTGAACCGGTGTATCAATCTGGGCTGGGATGTGTTCAACATCGCCCAGAAGCTGACCGAGCTGACCGGCTTCCCCGTAAAGGCGGGCAACGACGCCAACGTGGCGGCGCTGGGCGAATTCTGGAAGGGCGGCGGACAGGGCTGTGACAACATGGTCTTCGTCACGCTGGGCACCGGCGTGGGCGGCGGCATCGTGGTGGAGGGGAAACTGCTCCACGGCGCCCACGGCTCCGGCGCGGAGATCGGCCACCTCGTCCTGAACCGGGACGAGACTGTCCCCTGCAACTGCGGAAAGCGGGGCTGCGTGGAGCAGTACTGCTCCGCCACCGGCATCGTCCGTCTGGCCAAGCGCCATCTGGACAGCACCGACGCGCCCAGCTCCCTGCGGTCGCTTAAAAACCTGACCTGCAAGGACATCTTCGACGCAGGCAAGGCCGGGGACAAGGAAGCACTCATCATTCTCGACCGGTATTACGCCTACATGGGCGAGTTCCTTGGCGACGTATGCACCACCGTTGACCCGGAGGTGGTGGTCATCGGCGGCGGCGTCAGCAAGGCGGGACAGGTGCTGATTGACGGCATCGTTCCCTATTTCCATAAATACGTGTTCCACGCCGCCAGCGGCGCACGGTTCACCCTGGCCTCTCTTGGCAATGACGCGGGGGCTTACGGTGCGTTCAAGCTGGCGCTGGACGCTTTCCACGCGTGAGTATGGCGGAAGACAAAAAGGAACGGTGAAATGCGCCGCTCCCGGCCGCCTGCCCTGAGTAAACATGAATTTATGGAGGAATGATAGTGAGTTATATTACAATGGAAATATGGACTGGAATATGGATATTAGTGAGATTACTTCCAATGGCACTTATTATTTTTGCAGGTGTTATGATTATCGAAGTGGGTATTGAATTTATCCAGAAGAAGAAAATTGAAGTTAAGATTTTAAATTGGTTATGTCAATTCTTATGGATTCTAATAGTTGTATCAATATTAAAAATTACAGGAATTATTGGTGGTAGTTTTGGAATATCCTCACCACTTGATAGTTATATTAGTTTTAAATTATTTGAGGATGGATTTAATGCGGCAACTATTTTGAATATATGTCTATTCGTTCCATATGGATTTTTGCCAGTATTTATTTTTAAGAATATCCACAAGCATTGGTGGAATGGCGTTATACTTGGAGCAGTATTTTCGATTGGTATAGAATTTTTGCAAACATTTATTGGAAGGTTTGCACAGTTAGATGATGTGATTATGAATACTTGTGGGACTCTCGTTGGATTTTTGATAGGATGCTTGTTACTTCGTATAACCACAAGGAAAAAATAAATTTCAGCTTGCCGAATGGATTCACAAGCGGGGCAAATCACTGCATTGCTGCGTGATTTACCCCGCTTTTTCCGTTTTGCCAACAGCCCAGCCAGATGGCCGGGCTGTATTTGCGTTCTTATTCAGAGTCCACCATTTCCTGACGCAGCTCGCTGCGGCGCACCAGGAAGCGGCGAATGGCGAACAGCCCCGCGATGCAGGCGATGCAGGCCACGTTGCTCCAGGGGTCGTCGTGGCTCAGGATTACGTGGCGGGTAATGGC
>OKSN01000883.1_pt1 | contig 17629 bp, 16 predicted proteins | sample 1606191 | NCBI WGS metagenome assembly OKSN01 (sample SAMEA3879535, study PRJEB24766) | human gut metagenome | biome: human-associated habitat; feature: feces | place: USA | collected 1985/1987
TGCACCGCGTTCAGATGCAGATCCCGCATCCACTCCACGTCCGACCTGTCCCCGTCGCCGGAGGAAAAGTCCGACAGGAAGCCATAGCGAATTTCGGTTCTGCGGTCGGAAACCACATCAAACGCGCCTTCCCAGACGCCGTCTTCTGTGCTGATGCGCACACCGTAGCCGCCCACCGGCACATCCGTCAAGACCAGTGTGTCGTCCTCCCGGACGGCTTGCAGCGTGACCGGACGCTCCATACGGAAGAACGTCGCTGAAAGAAGCGCCGAATGCGCCGGCAGGATCAGCCGAACCGGCTCGCCGGGCAGATATTGTGCTTTGTCAAAATGACAGGTGATTTTCTGCATTGGCTTATCCTTTCACTGCTCCCTGAGTCAGTCCGCCCACGACCGTTTTCCGCTGGAAAACCACAAACAGAACGATCACAGGGATCAGCGCCATGATCGACGCAGCAAACACCCACTCCCACCGTGTCGCATACTGTCCGTTCAGCCGCTGGAGCAGCAGCGGGAAGGTGATCATTTTCTCATTCGCGCCCACCAGAACCTTCGCCGTAAAGTATTCCTCCCAGAAGCCCTGGAAGGCAAAAATGGTCATGGTGCCCACCGCCGGGGCAGAGAGGGGCAGCATTACCCGGAAGAAAATGTCCTTGTGACCGCCGCCGTCCAGCAGCACCGACTCCGCCAGCGAGCTTGGCAGGCTGCGGAAAAAGTTGCGCAGGAAGAAGGTGTGCCCGCAGACATTGGTCGCAACGTAGATCAGAATCAGTCCCGCCCGGGTGCCGATCAGGCCGTTGGGCAGGCCGGGAAGCGTAAGCTGCTTAAGCACCAGAAACTGGGGGATGATATTCAAAAAACCCGGCATCATCAGCGTAAACAGGTAAACCGCAAACAGCTTGTCGCGCCCGGGAAAACGGATGCAGGCAAAGCCGTAGGCGGAAAGCGTCGAAACAAATACCGAGATCATAACGGTAATGACGGTATTGATCACACTGTTTGCCAGTGCCGTCGGGAAAATGTCCATACTGAGAATGTGCCGGTACGCCGAAAAGTCCAGCCGCGTGGGGAAGAGCTTCGGCGGATAGGGCAGCACATAGCTGAACTCCTCAAAGGAGTTCGTGATCATAAAGAAGAACGGAACGGAGAAAATCAGCAGCGATGCGATCAGAATGACCCACAAAACCGTCTGCCCGAGGATCTCCGTTGCTTTTTTGCCGCGGAGCTTCATTTCTATCCCTCCTGTTCCACGTTGTCCAGCTTGAAGACGCGATTGAGAATGATCGTCAGCGCAACGATCGTCACGGCGGAGATCATGCCGATGGCGGAAGCCTCGCCGAATTCGAACTGATTGAATGCTCTGTCATACAGCAGGTATTGCAGCACCGAGGTCTTCCCGTTGGGGTCGCCGCCGGTCAGCATCATGACCTGGATGAATACGTTGAAGGAACCGATGATCATATTGACCATCACATAAAAGGTCGTGGGGCGAAGTCCCGGCATCGTGATATGCCAGAATTTTTTCCACAGGCCTGCGCCGTCCAGCTCTGCCGCCTCGTAGCGCTCCTTAGGAATTCCCTGCAATGCCGCGAGGTAGACCAGCATCGACCAGCCCACGTTTTTCCAGATGCCCATCAGCCAGATTGCCGCGTTGCCCGACCATTCCCGCAGCAGCCAGGGCACATAGTCGTCCATGACGTGGAGCACATCCACCAGCAGGTAGTTGATCAGGCCGCGGTCGGAGTTATTGAACATATACTGGAACACAAGACTGACGATGACCCACGAGGTGATGACCGGCAGATAAAAGCCGACGCGGAAGATCGTCTGCCCCCGCCTGAGGTTGTTGATCAGGTAGGCAAACAGCATTCCGCCCATCAGAATGAACGGCACCGTCACCAGCGCGTACAGGAAATTGTTCCGGTAAGCGTACCAGAAGCGGGAGCCGCCGGACAGAACGTTCTTGAAGTTTTCCAGGCCGATGAACGTGATCTCGCCCTGTACGATTTTGTACTCGGACAGTGCGATCCGAATGGTAAAAAACATCGGATAGATGACGAACGCCAGCACCAGCAGCAGGCCGGGAAGGACGAAGGGTGCTGCCGCCGCATAGGCCCGAAGGCCCTTTTTGACGGATGATTTTCCACATACCGGGGATGGTTCATGCTGCAGCAGCTTCATTGGCGCTGCCTCCTTTTTTCCAAGGGAGCGCAGAACCCTCCGGCTCTGCGCTCCTGATATTTTGGTATTCAGAGTTTCCCTTAGGAAAGCTGCCCGTCGATCTTTGCGGCGGCGTCGTGCATCGCCTGCGCAGCGTCAGCGCCCTCTACGAAGATGCTGGTCACCATTTCGCTCCAGATCTCCTGGATCGCGGCGTTGTTGGGGGAGGGGATTCTCGCCTTGGCGGATTCCATCTGCTTCATGTAAACCGACCATACCGGGTTATTCTTGACTGCGTCGTTCTCCACAAGGGACTTGAGGATGGGCAGCTGGCCGGCCTCCAGCATGGCAAGCTGTACTTCCTCGCTGGTCATGAATTTCGCGAATTCATAGGCGGCGTCCTTCTGCTTGCTGGTGGAGAAAACAGCGATGTCCTCGCCGCCGACAACGGAAGCGCTGCGGCCTTCGTAGGTGGGAATGGTCGCGGCAACGATGCCCTTTGCTTCGCAGTCATCATAGGAGCCGAAGTACCAGGGGCCTTCAAAGAACATGGCGTATTCGCTGTTGATGCCGTCCCACGCATCCACGGAGCCGTCCACGTCACGGATGGTGAAGATCTTCTGGTCGTGCAGCTCGATCAGCTTGTTCATGGCGGCGATGCTGGCATCGCTGTCCAGATAGCCGGTCGCCTTCGTAAAGCCGTCGTCGGTCAGCGTGCCGCCAAACAGCCAGAAGTAGGGGTACATATCCCAGTCGCCCACGCCGGAAACGTTCAGACTGTAGGTGCCGCGATCCTTGGCCGCTTCGATGAAGGCTTCCATCGTCTCGGGAACATCATCCAGACCAATTTCCTTCAGCACGTTCTTGTTGACGACTGCGGCCTTGCAGTTGGTGTCCAGCGGCAGTCCGTAATACTTGCCCTGGTAAAGATTGGTGGACAGGGGCGCGTCCAGATAATCGCCGGAAATCTCCGCGAAGTCCGCGTAATCGCTCAGGGCAACCAGACCGCCCTGCTTGGCATAGGCCGCGATGTTGGCAATGTCAACACGGGCAACGTCGGGGCTCATGCCGGTGCCGAAGGAGGTGACGATCATCTCGTGGAACTGACCGCCGTCCTGGCGCACCGCGTCGATCTTGATATTCGGATGAGCCTTCTCCCACAGCGGCAGAACCACGTCTTTAAACTGGGCTTCTTCCGTGTCGCCGTAGGTGTGCCAGAAGGTCAGAGTGATTTCTTCGTCCGCCGGGGTGCTGTCCTTTGCCGGCTCTGCCTTCTCAGTTGCCTCCGGTTTTGCGGGCTGTTCGGTCTTTCCTGTGCAGCCGGCCATGCACGCCGTCAGAAGCGCGGCGGCCAGAAGCAGCGCAAGCAGTTTTGCAAGTTTGTTTTTCATGTTGATCCTCCTTACTTTTGTTGAACGTGTTTCGGCGTACATACAGATATCCGCCGGCGAAGAAGGTCGGACAACGTCGCGCGATGGTATTTTTCCGTCATCCGGGCTTTGCATCAGAGCTGTCGGTCGTCTATCCATATTGTACAGTTTTTTGGCGGGATTGCAATACGGTAACCCCTGTATTTTGCCTCCGCCGTTGGTCGATATGACCAACTTGCTGTGCTTATTATCCATCTTTACAGTGCATTCTGTAAATGGGCGCCGGCGACTTTATTTGTATTTCAGCGACCTTTTTGTTCCGGCAAATAAAAAAGGGTGCGCCGCAAAACGCACCCGGGAAACACCGCATCTGCCTCCCAGGAAGGGGGCTGATGTGGTGCTTACGTCAGAATGGAGTTGGAATGAAGATAGTTAAGGCTAAGGCATGTCGGAATTTGCGAACGGAAATTGCTTTGCTTTTCGCGGATATGTAGACAGAGCCAACCCCCAAAACATCTGCATCTAAAGTGCTTTTTGCAGGTAAACATTGAGAATTTGCTGGATAATTGTTTGATTCTCTAGGATAAAATGTTAACACGATTTTTAGCAATTCCATAGATGCAAACACCCTTTGATACGCTTTTTGAACAGGCTCAGCCAGATACGGCGAAGATATTCGCAGTGCCCTTTTTGGTTTCGGACAGAATTTCAAAAAGGGCACTGCTTTTGTTATTGCGTTTTCAGAAAATTATCATATGTGAATCAGCCGGAATTTTTGTGGCGTAGCAGCCATAGAAATTCCGGCTTTTTCTATTTTCAAAAAGGGCGCTTACCTTTCGGCGTCCTTTTCCAGCCGTTCTTCTGTTTTGGGAGGACGGCTTTTTTCGTTTTCTTAGAACACTATTCTGTGCCTCAAAAAGGGCACTGGAGGAAATGGAGGTTAAAATTGAAGAATCCGAACAATGGAAGTTCCAAACTAAAACGAACCAGACCGGAATACCGTTCCCATACAGGCCCTCCCGCTCAGACGGAGAAGCCCATCTGTACAGCGTTCCCATTGTGCGAGGGATGCCCCTTTCCCGGCCACGGCTTTCTTTGTCAGGGCGTGGACGGGGAATGTATGCGCACACGACTGATGAAACTATCTGAGGAGGAGGACACCAAATGAATATGCCATTTCCCAGCCGTGAGCAGGTGGAGTCTATCCGAAAGAATTATCCACCCGGCACACGTGTTATGCTGAACAACATGAATGACCCATGCCTGATCAGAGAGATTTCGCAGCTCTGTATTGCTAAGCTGTTGCTTAAGCTCGTACGTATAAGTATAGCCTCGGGTATCATTGTTCATGAAACGAAATAAGAGGTGTTGTAAGACAGCAATTTGAGCTTGAATTTCCGGATCAGGACTATCGGCATTATGCTCAACGAACTTCACGGCTTGTGCAAAACACCACTGTGCAATGTCCTCATCGTAGTCATCTGCAATGGCACTGTTTTCAAGGGTATAGGTTTTGTATGTTTCAGAGTAAAGTTCAACTCTGATTATTTTGTTGTGTAATATCTTGAGGTAATCTGGCGCATCGGCAGAACACTTGTGACTATCATAAATATAGGCCAGGGTGCCGCTGATCAAATCGGTAATTTGAATACGGACATCAGACTTCCCAAAACCACCTTGCCGTATGAATAACAGCATAAACTGTCGTCCCAGGTATTCGCTGGTTTGGCCGTTTCGTCTGCAAATGCGGACGATCTGATATAACAGAAAAATGCAGACCTCATCAAGCCGGCGCTAGACAGGCGTCTGCATTTTGCCTGAAAAAGAGGATGTTCGGGAAGAAAGGAACGGTAAAAGCTGGCGGCGTTTTCCAAACGCGTTATCTTATGCGCCGGATTCCGGTGCCAGGGGAACATCCAGAATCTTCGCCTTTGCGTCCCGGGAAATACAATCAGCCTATCCTGGTACGCTGGATGTAATTATCGAAGACATGGTGGTCGGCATAGACCTGTTTAATGATCCGTATGGCGTCCTGCAGGGGCTTGGTAAGCTGCTTTTGTTTATGGTACGCAAGAGAGGTCTGCCTTGCCCCCTGATATTCCAGAATGGGAAAGATATTTAGGGTCTGGAAATAGTTGTGCTGGCTTTCAAACATGTATTTCAGCAGCATAGAGGGGCTGAAGAAGATACCGTAGCTCTTGGCGCACAGGTCTACAAGGGAACTAGTAAGAGAGGTTTTGACCCGGATAAATGGCGTAATCCCGTGGGCTTTGATGGCGTTCTGTAACTCCAGATGGAACGCACTGTTGGAGGGATGAAGAAATAGCGGAAGATGTGCGAACTGATACAGGGACACGCCAGAGCGATAGCGTTCCTTGCACTCCGGGTACTCATCCGGCACGGTCTGACGAAGCAGATCATTGGAAATGACAACATAGAGCGTCTCTGCCTCTATCTGCTGCACTTCCAGAAGGTTGGTATCCAGCTTGGCTGTTGTGTCGGACACCAGCGGCAGAGCTAGGTCAATCCGGTTGCGGATCAACTCCCTGGTAAGATTAGAGGAATATTCTTCCCGCAGATTGATGGACATATTGGGGTAGAGCGAAGAAAACTGAGGGATAAACTCGTTGGCAAAAGCAATGGATCGGTTAGCAGGTAGGCCGATGGAAAGCTCACCAGTGTAATTAGTGCGGGAATTCTCCAAAGCATCTACAAGCACCTGTTCCCTCTGAATAATCTCGTTTGCAGCATCCAACAGGATTTTTCCCGCGGGGGTCAGCTTCAGTGCCGGTTTGCGTTCAAAGAGAACGGTATTGTAAGTTTCCTCCAGGTGCTTGATGTGCAGGCTTACCGCCTGCTGGGAGATGTACAGCGATTCGGAAGCCTTGGAAAAGCTGCCGCAGGCGACGACAGCAAAGAAACAATGGATATCCGACATATTCACAAATATCACTTCTCTTTCTTGTTGATTCTGCCCTCCCGAAAATCATTATACAAGTATTTACTTGAAAAATCAACAAATAAATTCATGCTTTTCTTTTATGTCGATGTGTAATATAATCAATATCGTAAAAGCGAGTAAAAAATCTTTGTGCAAATAAACCAGGAGGTAATAAAAATGGTTATTGGTTTCGTTGGGTTCGGCGAAGCGAACTCTTCCATTGCCCAGGGCCTGCGGGAAGAGGGGCTTTCCGAAATCATCTGCTTTGACGCCATGCAGGCAGATCCTCGTTTCCGGGACAAGATCGCCCAGAAAGCGGATTCCTGCGGAGCAAAGCAGATGGAGAGTTCTGCGATGGTCTGTCAATCGGCGGACATCGTGATTTCCGGCACGCCTTCCTCATTCGCTCTGGGTGCAGCGGAGCAGGCCAGCCATGGGGCGCACAAAGGACTCATCTACATTGATGTGTCAACCGCAACGCCCAAAGATAAAAAACAGATGGCGGAAATTCTCGAGGCAAAAGGCGCATCCTTCGTAGACGGAGCAATGATGGGTACACTTCTGAAAGACCGGCACAAGGTCCCAATGCTGCTGTGCGGAAGCGGCGCCGATGCCTTTAAGCAGGCAATGGATCCTTACCACATGCGGTTGACTGTGGTGCAGGGAGAACCCGGCACCGCTACCAGCATTAAGTTCATCCGCAGCATCACCGCAAAAGGGCTGAGCTGCCTGTTGATCGAATCCTTCCAGGCCGCCCAGAAGTTCGGCGTAGTGGATACCATCCAGGATTCCTTCCTGGATTCCTTCGGCCCCGGCTTCCAGAAAATAATGGATGGCTATATTTCCGGTGCTGTACTGCACGCCAACCGCCGGGAGCACGAAATGGAAAACGTGGTGGACTTTCTCAAGAGCGAGGGGCTGCCTTACAACATGGCCGATGCCACCCGCGAGAAGCTGAAGTGGATCGACGATCATCACGTGAAGGACCTCTTCCCGAACGGTGTTCCCAGAGACTTCCGCAGCGTCCTGGACGTGTGGGAAGTATAACGGAGGAATAGACGATGATAAAAATTGATGTTCCATACCACGGCCCGAAGCTGAACCTGAAAGCCGGAGACCTGGTGGAGTTCACCGGTACCATTTACTGCGGCCGGGATATGGTACTGCCGAAGGTAGTCGAAGCTGCCGAAAACGGCACGCTTTCTCAGCACGACATTGATATGGAAGGTGCGGTGATCTTCCACACAGCGGTCAGCTGCGCGGGCATCGCCCCAACCACCAGCAGCAAGCCAGAGATTCAGGGTTCCATTATTCCTCTGTCCAGACATGGCGCGCTGTTCCATCTTGGCAAAGGCCTGGTTTCCCAGGAGACCGTGGACGGCATGAAGAAGGAAGGCTCCTATTTCCTGGTCACGCCGCCGGTAGCAGCGCTGCTGACAGCTCAGATGACAGAATGCAAATGCGTTTTTCATCCGGAGTACGGTATGGAGGGCTTTTATAAGATTCAGGTGAAGGATTTCCCCGCCATCGTTGCTGCTGCGGATGGCGAGACCATTTTCGCAAAGTGAGGAACAGATAAATGCTGACGACAGAACAAATCATAGAAGATGTTGCCCAGGCAGTTGTGAAGGCCAGTTCCCACTGGCGGGAGGATCAGAAGGCCTGCTGGGCATGTGCCGCGCAGAAGGAAACCCAGGAAAGTGCGCGCTGGGCAATGGACAATTTTCTTCGCAATGCCGAAGCCGCAGATCTGCACCACTCTGCACTGTGCGATGATACCGGCACGCCCCACCCCTTCCTGGAGATCGGCGACGAAGCGGTAGTCCCGGCCGGCTTTCTCCAGGCCATGGAAGCCGGCATCCGTCTGGGTATGGATCGGGTACCCACACGTCCTATGGGCGTGAAGGGCAACGACCTGGAACGGATCGACCAAAGTCAGGGTCTGTATGAAGAACCCGGTATGCTCCTCCCGGCGCCGACGCAGATCCGCCGGATTCCGGGAAACAAGATCCGCTTCACCATTCTGATGCTCGGCGGCGGTCCCTAGATCCGGAGCAAGACCCAGCCGATCTTCCATATGCACTCGGTCGACCATGTAGTGGACGAGATGATCCAGTGGGCGATCCCCCAGGTTGCAGCGCTTGGCTGTCAGCCCTGCACACTGTCCTTTGGCTTAGGGCGCACAGCCTGCGAGGCGTCCTCCCTTTCCCTGGAAGCGATGAAGGACGGGCGTTATGATGTGCAGAACGAGATGGAGAAGAAGATTACCGATGCGGTAAACGCCGCGGGTATCGGCCCCATCGGCCTGGGCGGCAAGACCTCTGTGCTGGCAACCTTCATTAAAATCGGAAATATGCGAGCCAGCGGTTTCCGGGTGGTTTCCATGCGTCCCAACTGCTGCATGGAAATCCGGAAGAGCAGCTGCCAGTGGGAAAGCGTGTAAAGGAGGCAGTGAAATGAAAGAACTGATCCAGGGGGCATATGATTTGCATGTCCATTCGGCGCCGGATGTCATGCCCAGGAAAATGGATGATCTGGAGATGGCGCAGCGGATCGTGGCTTCCGGGATGGCTGGATACGCCCTAAAATCCCATTATTTCTGCACCGCAGAACGGGCAGCGCTCTCCAGAAAGATCTGTCCCGGATGTGATTCCATCGGGACTATCACACTGAACGGCTCTGTGGGCGGCATCAATCCCATGGCAGTAGAGATGGCTGCCCGGGCAGGCGCAAAACTGCTGTGGTTCCCCACCTGTGACGGAGCCTACGAGCAGGCGCATACCTTTACGGGCGATCCCAATAAGAAGCTACCCTTCTGGGCTGGCATCGTGTTGGCCATGAAGGAGGAAGGCATCAGCGCGCCGCCTATCAGCATTCTGGATGAAGACGGGCAGCTGACGGAAGCTACCCACAAGGTTCTGGACATCATTGCCAAATACAATATGATCCTCACCACAGGGCATATTTCCCACGAGGAAACATTTGCTCTTGTTAAGGCAGCGGCAGAAGAACACAATGTAAAAAACATCATAATTACCCATGTGGACTTCCCTACCACCTATTACACTGTGGAAGATCAGAAAAAACTGGCAGACTACGGTGCCTACATGGAGCATTGCTACACCACGTACGCCACCAAAAAGGTGGATTACGCTACCACTCTGGAAATGATTCGGGCTATGGGGCCGGAGCATGTTGTAGTCTCTACCGACCTTGGCCAGCCCACAGGGCTTTATCCGGATGAGGGCATGGAGGCTTTCGCGACAGCTCTGTATCAGGATGGCTTTACCGCGGAGCAGGTGCGGCAGATGACCGTATACAACCAGCGCAAGCTTCTGGGAAAGGATTGACTCTATGATCAACGGGAAAAAAATGCTGGTGGTAAGTGCCCACGCCGCAGACTATGTGTGGCGTGCCGGCGGAACCATCGCAAAATACATCAAGCATGGAGCTGAAGTACACTTGGTCGTCCTGAGCTTTGGCGGCCGGGGCGAATCCAATGACCTATGGAAGCAACCGGGCGCCACAGCGGAGTCCGTGAAAGCAGTACGCAGGGCGGAAACTGAGGCAGCGGCGGATATCCTTGGAATCAAAAATATCGAATTCTGGGATTTGCAGGATTACCCCATCGTGACTGACGACGCATTGACTGACCGGCTGGTAGGAAAAATCCGTTTGATACGCCCGGACATTATCCTGACCCACGACCGAATGGGGGCGGATGTGCTGAACCCCGATCACAATCATGTAAGTCAGTGGGTGTTCCAATGCAGTATCCTTGCAAATTCCGCCGGCGTCCGTACGGAGGGCCTGTCCAACACCACACAAATGCGGCTGTATGGCTTCGAGCCACACCAAACGGAGCTGTCCAAATTTGTTCCCGGCTCCTTCGTGGACATTACCGAGACCTATGAGCAGAAAGTGGCCGCTATGAAGTGCTTCAAGGCACAGAGCCATCTGATCCAGTACTATACCGACCGGGCATTTCTGCGCGGCAACCACGCCCGGAAACCAGAGCTGCAAGTACGCCGAGTGCTTTTCCAACTTCTTCCCCGTGGTGGGGGACGAGTTGTATTAAAAAACAGCGAAATTAACGTTCCAAGAACTGGAAGAGGATTCCTGTAGCTCCTTTGTAAAAAGAACTCTATAATTGAAAATAAAAAAGAAAGAAGGATATCTGAAAATGAAAGCAACGAAGAAACTGTTCGCACTGATCCTCGCCGCCGCCATGGCACTGTCCTTGGCCGCCTGCGGCTCCGGCGGAACCACCGAAACCATCGCCAACGCTGCTCCGGGAACTGCAGAAGAAACCGTCTCCAATAAGCATTATGACATCACCCTGGGTACTGCCGGTACCACCGGTACCTACTATGTGGTAGGCGCAGCCATCGCCAACGCTGTCAACAACGTGGCTCCCAACCTGACCGTAGTCGCCCAGGCTACCAACGGCGGTGTGGAAAACATCAACCTGATCCTCTCCGGCGACATGGAAATGGGCTTTACCAATGCTGACGCAGCCTACTGGTCCTGCTACGGCGGCGGTTCCGGTTTTTATTCCAGCTATGCCAATCCCGGTGATGTAAGAGGCGTTATGCGCCTGTACGAAAGCCAGGGTCACATGATCACCACGGCAAATTCCAGCATCAACAGCTATGCCGACCTGGTCGGCAAGAAGGTCTGCCTGGGTCCCCCCAGCTCCACCATCCCCGCCATGTCCATCGCGATTCTGGAAGCCTACGGAATTGACGTAGAGAAGGACATTGAAGCCAGCTATTACTCCATCGCAGAAGGCCTGGAAAAACTGGCCGATGGCGTTATCGACGCCACCTTCTTCGTAGCCAGCGCCCCCGCTTCCGGCCTTACCAGCCAGGCCGCGACCACCGCGCTGAAGTTTGTGGATGCCGATCCCGAAATTCTGAACAAGGTCGTTGAAACGTATCCCTACTACTCTGTGACAACGACAAAGGAAGGCGCTTACCCCACCATGAACACGGTAAACACCCTGAAGATCTACACAGAGATCGTCTGCGGCGCCAGTGTTCCGGATGAAGCCGTTTACCAGTTCGTAAAGGCCGCTGTTGAAAATACCAGCACCTATGTAGATGCCCATGTCGCCTGTCAGGAGATCAACGGCGAGACCGCCTGCCAGTCCTCCGCGCAGCTTCATCCCGGCGCGGAACGTTATTATCGAGAAGCCGGTCTGATCCAGTAAGCAAGCTGTACCCACAGAGCCGGGGCATCAAGCCCCAGCTCCGCCCCACGGGCGTAAGGGAGTGCCTGTAGGACGCTACCGCCATTCCCTTGCGTCTGTGGGTGAAAATGACACAATATGTGAGGTGCAAAATGGAACAAACGAAAAGCAAGTATCAGAAAATCGTGGACATCATCGCCCTGGTCATCGCTTCTGGCCTGTGCATATTCCAGCTGTATTCTGCATCCTTTGGCACATGGTCGTCTTTCGTGCTGTCCGCCGTCCACTGGGGCGTGATCGGAAGCTATATTATTCTTCGCAATCCCACCAAGCTCAAGGGCGCTGGCCCTGTTATTGACTGGCTGATGATCGCGGCAACGGTATTCATCTGCATCTATCAGATCCAGATGCAGGAGCGCATGGTCATGTCTGCCGGATTTTATACCAACATGGATGTGGTCGTTGGCATCGTCGCCATTCTGCTGGTTCTGGAGATTGGCCGCCGCTCTGTGGGAAAAATTCTGCCAATCATCTGTATTCTGTTTTTAGGCTACTGCTATTTTGGTCATTATGTGCCGGGGCTTCTGAAAACCGCCCGGTTTGCGGTCAAGCGAATCGCTGTATTTATCTACACGTCCAGCGACGGCCTGTTCGGACAGACCCTTTATGTCAGCGCCAAGTACATCTTCCTGTTTATTCTCTTCGGCAGTATTCTGGAGCTCACCGGTGCTGGTAAGTGGTTCGTAGACCTGGCCTATGCAGCGGTCGGCAAGTCCAGAGGTGGTCCCGCCCAGGCAGCCGTGTATTCCAGCATGCTGATGGGTACCATCAATGGTTCCGGCGCGGCCAACGTGGTCACCACCGGTACCTTCACCATTCCTCTGATGAAGAAGATCGGGCTGAAGCCCAGTACCGCCGGTGCCGTGGAAGCCGTCGCCTCTTCCGGTGGACAGATCATGCCGCCTGTTATGGGCGCTGTGGCCTTCCTGATGGCGGAAATGACAGGCATTGAATACTCCAGCATCGCTCTGGCGGCACTGGTTCCGGCGCTTCTTTACTATGCTACCCTTTCCATCTCCGTCTACTTTATCGCCCGCCGGGACAACATTGCCGCCGCAGACCCTGATGAGATACAGCCTTTGTGGCAAGTATTCAAAACCGGCTGGCCCTACGCCATTCCGCTGGTTGTCCTGGTTGCCCTGATCGTTCTCGGCTTCAGCGTGCAGATGTCCGCCTTCTACAGCATCTGGGTCACTCTGGCAGTAGGTTTCATTATGAACCGAAAAGAGATGACAGTCAGGAATATTCTAAAAGCTTTTGAGAGCACGGTGAAAAGCATTGCCCCCGTGGCTGCGGCCTGCATCCTGGCAGGCATTATCATGGGTTCCATGTCTCTTACCGGCTTTGGCCTGAAGATCAGTAGCCTGATCGAGCAGATCTCCGGCGGTAACCTGTTGTTTACCCTGCTGCTTGCCATGTTCGCCAGCATTCTGCTGGGCATGGGTCTGCCTACCTCTGCCGCTTACATGGTCCTTGCCGTTCTGGTCGCCCCCGCGCTGATCGACATGGGCGTCTCCAAAATGGCTGCGCATTTGTTCCTGCTGTACTTCGGCGCACTGTCCACTATCACGCCTCCTGTGGCGCTGTCGGTGTTCGCCGCATGCGGCATTTCCGGTGCCGGTGTGTGGGAAACAGGCTGGGATGCCATCAAGCTGGCCTCCACCGGCTTCATCATCCCCTTCATTTTTGCCCTTGACAACAGTCTTTTGCTGATCGGGCCTGTCGGCGGGATCGTTTTCGCTGTGGTGACTGCCTTCCTGGGCTGCATCATCCTTTCCATGGCGGTTTCCGGCTGGATGCTGCAGAAGCTGAACGTGGTCACAAGACTGCTGCTGTTGGCAGCCGGTGTTATGCTGATCAACTCCGCAATTTTCTGGCTGAATATCGTGGGCGCCGTGCTGGCTGCTGCTGTGATCGTCTGGCTGTACCTGAAGAACAAAAAGGCGGCCCCCGCGCAGAAGGCGTAACGCGAGAGCAGGAAAGCTGTCATTTCTTTGAAAACACTCTTTGGAAAGAAAGGAATTTTATTTATGGAATACGATTATCGTCCTCTGCCGGAACTGATTCCGGAGGAGCTCCTGGTGAGAGCGGAAAAGCTCAGCTCTCCGAACATCTGCGACGGTCTGACAAAGCTGAAGCTGAACCCCGTGAATTATACCATGGATGCTGCCATCAAGCCCGTTTGTGACAGCATGAAAATTGTAGCGACCGCATCTACGGTGGATACCAAGGACGGAGACAACCTGCCGATTCACGTAGGCATTTACAACTGCAAGCCCGGCTACTGCCTGGTGGTTGCCGGTAAGGCCGCAGAAGATCGTGCGTACATGGGCGATCTGATGGGCGGCGCTGCTGCCGCCATTGGCCTCAGCGGAATCATTGTAGACGGATATATTCGGGACAAGCTGGGCCTTGCCGAGAACGGCATGCCCATGTTCAGCCGGGGCTACAAGCCTTCCAGCCCCTCCAAGATTGGTCCCGGCGCCATCAACACCGAGGTGGAATGCGGCAAGGTGTCCGTAAAGCCCGGTGACCTGATCGTCGCGGATGCAGATGGTATCGTCTGCGTCCCTAGGAATCTGATTGCCGATGTGCTTACCAAGGCAGAGGAGAAGATTGCCTACGAGGCCAAACGTGTGGAGGCCATCGCCAATTACCGTAAGTGCAAGGTGGAGGGAAAGGAACTTCCGGATCTGACCCCAGGTTGGGTCAGGGACATGCTGAAATAACAGCGGAGGAAACCCTATGCCGAGAGTAATCATTCAGATGGTCGAGGGCAGGAGCCTTGAAAAGAAGCGGGAACTGGTAAAAAACGTGACGGACACCATGTCCGATACCCTTGGCATCTCCAAAGACAGAATTTCCATTGTACTTCACGAACTCAGTGAGGACTCTCTTGCGCACGGCGGCGTGCTGTGGTGTGACCGGGAGACCAAGCCCTTCGTGTGATATGGAGAATCTGATTTACAGTGTAAATGTCACACTGCCTGTGTTTGCGATACTCGCCATCGGATATCTGCTGCGACAGGCAAAAGTGATCAACGGGGCATATGTTTCAGGTTCCAACCGGCTGACCTTTCGGCTTCTGCTTCCGGTAATGCTTTTCAACAATATGCGCAGCAGTGACTTTCTGAGTTACTTCGATGTCGGCTTCCTGTGCTATTGCGCTGCATTTTTGATGATATATGTCACGGGGCTGTGGCTGATATCGTCGCGATTCATCCTGAACAAGAAAAAGCTGGGAAGCTTTGTTCAGGGTGCTTTTCGGGGCAATACCGCCGTGATCGGTCTTGCCGTATCGCAAAGCATCTACGGCAGCCAGCAAGGTCCTATGCCGCTGATGCTGGGGGTAGCCATGGTAAGCTACAATGTGCTTTCCACAGTGATTCTGACTTGCTGCGGTGAATCGGGCAGCAGGAAGCCGTTGCTTCGCATATGCAGGGAAATCCTGCGCAATCCGATTGTTTGGGGAATTGCGCTGGGACTTGTGTGCGCCCTGACGCGGGTTCGTTTTCCGACAGTACTGGAAAAAACATTTTCCAGCCTGGGTGGAGCAGCAGTAGTGGTTTCTCTGATCGCTGCGGGGGGCGGATTTGAAGCCGCAAGCTTTCGCGCCGACATAGGTCTGATTGCTGCGGCGGTGGGCACGAAACTGATCATTATGCCCCTGCTGGCACTGACCGGCGGATATTTGCTGGGATATAGGGGCATAACCCTGTTTTCCATTCTGGCAATGGCCGGAGTTTCGACAGCGACTACAAGCACCGTTATGGCGCGGGAACTGAGATGCGACGAACCGCTTGCCATCCACATTTTGGCGGCAACTACCCTGTGCGTCTCAATCACTATGACACTGTGGGTCACGGTCCTATCCGCCATGGGAGTCTTGTAAGGGATTGCGTTTGTCTGGAAAAACAAAACACGAAAATCCTCTATAATGTCGCAAGCCCAGCTCGGTTCATCACCGAGCTGGGCCTGCATTTTATGTGCGTCCGGTGAGCGCACATTCTCTAGGGTGAAAGTCCCGAAGTCGCCCGGTAGCGGGAAGATTTAGCCAAAGGCAGGGGTGTCCATCGTGAGGCGGAATCTGAAGGAAGCCGGATTTTAGGAGTTGAAAAGTCCCCTAATGGGCAAAACTCTGGCTTGATGAACAGGAATCGCATACAAGGCCGTAAATGAGGGTGAGTTTGCATAACAAAACAAAGCCCAGTAGCTACACGGAATCATTTACGGTAAATGCAGCAGGTAAAGAGGGGAAGAACGTGCGAGTACCCGGGGAGGTCTTGCCGATGTCTGATGGGGCAAAAAACAGGCGATGAAGGAAGGCAGAGTGAATTCTCCAGTCAGCAGGCTTTACGGATATGGGACGAGTGATTCCGGAGAGTTGGTAATTGTGCTGGAACAGGCTGAAATCGTCAAGCAGATGCCCTGCCGAGGCAATGCCTGCGGAACAGGGGAGAGCGGGATCAGTATTACGCAGCGAATACCCATCCGGCCATTATTGACCGTCAGTCTTATGAAGCCGTCCAGATGCTGCTTCGACGCAGAAACGAGAACCATGTACAGCACACTACGAAAACCTCACCGTTGGGAGGCAGATTCATCTGCGCCAGATGCGGCGATGGTTTTCGGAGGAAAGAATCCGGTGGCAGATTTGTATTTGCCTGTATGACGCATACGCGGGATCGGAATGCCTGTGATATGCTTCCAATTCCGGAGAATGAAGTCTATCGTGCATTTTTGCGGCTGTACAACAATTTGAGAAATCATCCGGAAGTTCTGGACTTCCAAATCAAGAAACTTACAGAGATTCGCAGCCGACAGATGCTGTGGAGTCCGGTTGTGGTGGAATTGAACCGGGAAATATCGGATATCTTAAGTCAGAGTCACGCTTTGAGCCTGCTGAACAAGCAGGGGTTGGTTGACTCTGATATTTTTATATCCAAAAGCAATCAGCTGGCAGAGCAGCTTCGCAAAGCCAAGCAACAGAAAGAGATCCTTCTGAAAAAGAAGGAAAACGATGTCATCGAGCAGACCAAATCCTTGCAGGGAGTCTTTCTGGACGGCCCGGAATATTTGGAGAATTTCGATGAGGAGTTGTTCTGCGAACTGATTGATAAGATCATAGTGGAAAGCAGTACGAAAATCCGGTTTCGGCTGAATAATGGTATGGAATTGCCGGAGCATGCCGAAAGGACGGTCAGGTGATGGGAACAAACAGGAAACTGCCTTTTGGCTATCGAATGGAATTTGGAAGGATCGCAATCCATTTGGAGGAAGCCAGCTGGGTGCAGTACATCTTTACGCAGTATAATCAAGGGGTGTCATTTCAGGGGATTACCGATAAAATGCGAAGCTCCGGAATGCCATATGACGGGGACAAGCAATGGAATAAGAATATGATTGCAAGGATTCTATCGGATAAACGTTATTGCGGCGACAGGGGGTATCCTGGGATTATTGACGGAGTGGCCTTTCAAAAAGCTGCGGAGAAAAGAAAAAAGAAGTCAGCCTCTCAGCAAAAGACGGAAGCACAGGCTGTTTTGCGAAAAAAGTGTGCCGGAAGAATGACGTCATACATCGAAAGTGAAGTGCTGCATCTGCTGAATTGCCTTGCTATGAATCCAGAGCGAATTGTAACACCGCAAACACCAAGCACGCGCTCCCAACGGCTGGATGCGCTGAAATCCGAGCTGGAGAGACTCGTCGGTCAACTTCCGGTGGATGAGAACCGCACCCGTGAGGTGCTGCGGGAGATCGCCGCGGAAATGTATGCAGACATTGACCCCAGAGAGTACGAAACCCAGCGGCTGCGAAGGCTGTTTCAAAAGGAAGCGCCGCGCTCAGAGCTGGATGCCAATCTTATCGCAATGAGCATATCCGCTGTCCTGGTGGACGGCAATGGGAA
>OKSN01000902.1_pt1 | contig 17313 bp, 18 predicted proteins | sample 1606191 | NCBI WGS metagenome assembly OKSN01 (sample SAMEA3879535, study PRJEB24766) | human gut metagenome | biome: human-associated habitat; feature: feces | place: USA | collected 1985/1987
GTTATCTCGGCGCAGGTAAACGTGAAGATGCCGTAGTCCGTAACAAATCAGGCAGCTTGGAAATATACGCGCACTCCCGGAAAACGCATACCGCCTGAGTGAAACCGACAGCCACACCAGGCTGGGGGATTTCATTTCTCAATACCGCAGCTCTGCGGAGCTGGCAGCCAGACGCGACATGATTACGCTGATCCGGCGCTCCTATAAAATGGATCTGTTTACGGCAACTCATGGCACCTATTCCGTCCGCCTTCCTGACGGGAGCTTCCTTATTACTCCGTTCGGCTTTGATCGTGCTTATCTGGAGGAGGACGATCTGGTTCGCATCAAAGGCGATGCCAAAGAGCTAGGAAAGCTACCGTCCCGCGCCGTTCTGGCGCACCGAAACATTTACCGGGAAAATCCTCAGATCGGGGCGGTGCTTCTTGCGCATCCAGTCCATGCAATGGCGTTTGCCGTCACGGACATGGAATTTGACGCAAGAACAATCCCGGAAAGCTACATTCTCCTGCGCGATGTCAAACGGGTGCCGTATGAAGAACTTTACTTGGATTCAGACAAGCTGGCAGAGGAATTTGATGCCGCGCATCCGGCAGCGATCGTGGAAAATGATTGTGTGATCGTGACCGGAGAATCGCTGCTGCAAGCGTTTGACCGGCTTGAGGTCATGGAACTGACAGCAGCATCCATTCTGAAATCACAGCGGCTTGGCAGGATGGTGCATATCAGCGATGAAGAAGTTGCCGCGTTGAAGAAAGCATATCATCTGGGAGAGCATATCGGCACGCTCTCCGAGAAATACACACCGAACAAATATGACAGCTTTTGCCGGTTGGCGGAAGCATTGGGCGTCTCCAGGTCAGCGCTTGCGTTCCGGATGGAACGTCTGGGCCTGCTGGACAAGAACCTTCTTTACAGGCAATAGCGAAGGAGCGGCGAACATATGGAAACAAGTACGGAACAGGAAATGCGGGTAGCTGTAAAATGTAAGGTTTGCCAGCGCGTCATCTTCTACAAAACAACGCCGCTTTCAGGCAAGATAGAACTGAAATGTCCCAAATGCCACCAGATCACGCAAATAAATCTCGCTTACCGACGCAGTAAAACGCCGCTGTTTTACCGCCGTTCAACGAGGCAGCCGTCAGCAACTATTTTTTAATATTCCATCATAGCACCGAGCAACGGGGTATGCGGTCAATGACCGCATAATGAAAGCCCAGCAGGAGGATACCGAAGTTGAATCCACTTGGGAACAGGAATATCTGCGGGGGCTGTATATCGCCATCGCGGTTGTTCTGATTCTCTTCCTCATCTGCATTGTGGTGGCACTACTGGGGAGAAACAACGATGCGTAAACGAATAGCATTGTTTTTCCTCTTACTCATATTTCTTACCGGGTGCCTGATATCCCTATTTCCCGTAATCAATGAGCTGCTGTACCGTGAAAAGATGAAAACCACCGTGTCTGAGTTCCAGTCCAATACAGAACATCAGCCGCCTGTGATCATTCTGCCATCTGGTGATGCAGAAACCACAGAATACACGCCTGCTACCCATCCGGAGCTATGGGAGGATATCCAATGCAGTCTGATATCTCATGCTGACGATCTTCATCAGAAGGTGGTTATCATTAAGCCGGATGTTTTGAAACCGGAATACCAGCTGGCCACCAGGCAGCTTTATCTATGTACCGGAGGATTTGGTGCTTCCCCCAATAGCCGCGGGTCTGCCTGCTTCTGCACCAATCTATTTACCGGGAAGCACAGCCGTTTTGAACGCAGCGACATTCTTGCCACGCTTGAGGCTGATGCAGTACCCAAGTGGGCACAAGAGAAGCTCTGCGAGGCACTTCAATCTCAGCAAAAGAAAGACAAAGCAAAGGAGGCAGCACGATAATGGATTTCTCAATCAGAACTGCAACCCCGGCAGAGCAGATGTATGCCTACAGCCAAAGCAGTCAGATAGAAGGTCAAACCGGCTGCATCGGACATCTCCGAGCTGACTTCGATTCGGATGGAAACAGCTTTTATTCCTCCTGGGCAGACCACAATGTAAGCTTGAAGGATCAGGCGTTCAAGGATGAATTCGATCATCTGATAAACACGCTGCGTGGTTTGGAAGCTGCCGATGCTTCACAGACCCAACACGAGGCAATTCTTAGAGACAGAGCAGTGCTCACTTCGTACTGCTATCGGCACCCGGACAGCAAGAAACCAGGTTTCTACGGCAGGGAGCTGACTCTCAGAGCCGATACGCATAAACACGCTTACATTCTCCGCCTCAATCCTAAAAAAGGCGATTACAATCTGTACTGCTACTGCTATCGCAAGGACTGGTTTGACCGGCACCTGAATAACGCGGAGAAGGGAATCCGCTTTATTGATCCGAACTACAAAGAGCTGTTTCGGATAGAGGATGGCGACAAAATTCGGTACTTCACAAACAGCGGAGAGCCCCGGCATTTGATTTGCCGCTACATTGACGACTACCATTTTGAGGCAACCAGCGACCGGGGGAAGAACCTGTACCACATCTGCGAGTTTGCAGAACAGTATCAAAACCAAGGCTGTCACGGCATCATCCCGCTGCGGCAGTCGCTCCCGGAGAGCTGTTTCAGTACGCTGGGGACCACCGGGGAGTTGATTGTCATCACCAAAGGTGAGAAAGGTTACTCACCCACGGATGTATTCCCGCAGAACGCTTCCCCAAAAGAAGGTGCAGCTGCTCTGAATGCTGCCAATGGCGTGACCAAAGCGCAGGAAGCAGCAATGGTGGCTGGTTCCATGTTCGGCTGGGAGACGCCTGCTGCAAACCCCAAGAATTATGATGCCCTCGGGCAGCCAATCAAAAACCAACGGCGTTCCCACGCTGCGGAACGATAGAAAGGAAGCACAATGGATACCGCGCCTCGGAAGTATCACCGTGGTGATATTTATTACGCAAATCTCGAACCGCATCTGGGTTGTGAACAGGGCGGCATCCGCCCTGTTCTGGTGGTGCAGAACAATGTCGGCAATAAGCATTCCAAAACGCTTATTGTGTCGGCCCTGACGAGCAGGACGGCTACCAAAGCGAAGCTGCCCACTCATGTGTTCTTAGACCACATCCCCGGAATGTACGCCAGAATCCCATCCCTCGTCCTGCTGGAGCAGATTCTCACACTCGACAAATCTCGTTTATTGGGCTATATCGGCTCGCTCTCCGATTCCCAAATGAAACAGGTCAACACCGCACTGAAATGCAGTCTTGAATTATGACAAACCAGCTGGGCAGAGGCTACCTGCCCAGCTTTATACATAGATTTTTGAGGAGGTTTTCCCGATGGAAAAAATCACAGCTACATATACTCAGCTCTTTCAAAACTACCCCGATGTCGTTTCCACCCTGCAATTATGCGAAATGCTCGGTGTCAGTGAGCGTACAGTATATCGACTCCTGGTGACCAACCAGATAAAGCACTTCAAGGTTGGCAGGGCGTATCGTATCCCGAAGGTGAATGTATTCGCCTTCATGGAAAGTGAGTGCAGGGGTTGACAAACTTGCCGGAATTTACTGCTGATGATACCATATAGCCACGCAAAAGACCACAATGCTAATGAACAGGAGGAACGCATATGGTTACAGGTCACCTAAGAGAGCAAAACGGCTATTTCCAGATGATTCTGACATGGAAGGATGCCACTGGAAAGCGGCGGAGCAAGTCCATCAGCACAGGACTCACCGTTAAGGGAAACAAGAAGCGGGCAGAGAAAATGCTCATGAAAGCCCGTTCCGAGTTTAACCCGGACAATCTCGCTGTCAACAAGGGAATGCTGTTCACCGATTTTCTCGGGAAGTGGCTCAATGACAAGGTTACGGAAATTCCCGCAGAGGAGTATTCCAGCTTTGCTTACTATGTAAAATCGAATATCTCGCCCTACTTTTCTGCACACAACGCAAAGGTCACGGAAATAACCGATCAGGAGCTGATTGCATACTTCGAGACCGAACGCTTGCAGAACGGCACCGGTAACAAAGCCTTGCTGTCAATCAATCGCACGATCTGCACAGCGCTGGACTATGCCGTAACCATCGGCTGGAGGTCTGACAATCCGGCACATGACATCAATCCGTGCCTGATGAACACCACCCCGTATTTTACTGATTTTCTGCGAGATTGGCTTAAGTTGATAAAAACCCAAGTAAAAATCACCACATATTCTGCATATGAAAAAACAATCCTGCACAAAGTGATTCCGTATTTTGATAAGCATCTCCCCAAGATTCGTCTTGATGCTGTATCTGCAAAGCATATCCAGGATTACTACAACTACGAGTTGGAAGTGAACCATGTATCTGCAAATACGGTGAAACACCGTCATGCCAATATCCACAAGGCGTTCGCCTATGCCTACAAAACAGATTTGATACAGTCAAATCCAGCCGACAAGGTGGAACTCCCAAAGATTGAGAAGTATTCAGGACAGTTCTACAATCAAAAGCAAATCGAAAACCTTATCCGTGTTGTTAAGGGCGACCCCATTGAATTTGGCGTCATTACTGCATCTTTTTACGGCCTTCGCCGCAGCGAGGTGCTCGGACTGAAGTGGGATGCCATTGATTTTGAAAACAAGACAATCACAATCCGTCATACTGTCCACGAAGTGACGATAGACGGCAAAACCAGGATTGTGGCTTCCGATACAACGAAAACCAAATCCAGCTATCGGTCGCTGCCTCTTGTAAAGCCTTTTGAGGAAATTCTATTGAAAATGAAACGGGAACAAGAAGAAAATAAGAGGCTGTGTGGCCGCTGTTATTGTCAGGATTACCTTGATTACATCTATGTCAATCAGATAGGTGAAATCGTCAAGCCGGGTTTCGTGACTGCACACTTCTCCGCTGTTCTCAAGGCAAATAACCTGCCACATATCAGATTCCATGATCTTCGTCATAGCTGTGCTTCACTTCTATTCGCTCAGGGAGTCAGCTTGAAAGAGATTCAGGCATGGCTTGGTCACAGCACAATCGGAACGACAGCGAATATCTACACCCATCTGGACGAAAACAACAAGCTGTCTTCTGCCAATGCCATCATCGCAATCCTACCCGAAATGTAAAAATCTCAGAGCAGAAAAACTGCTCTGAGATCAAGAAAATGGTGCCGCTAACCGGACTCGAACCGGTACTGAATCGCTTCAGGTGGATTTTAAGTCCACTATGTCTACCATTCCATCATAGCGGCGTATTCAATCCCTCCAATGGAGGGATGTGAAAGTTGGAGGGATGTTTTGGAGGGATGCTCCAAAACCAAGATAAGTCAAATTCAAAAAGTTGGCTGTTTGCAAGCACAATTCGGATTGGGTGCTGCGATCAGCCCACGGGATTTTAAGTCTCGGGTGTCTACCTATTCCACCACAGCGGCATGTCCCCCCATGACGGGGGATATAAAATTACATAACAAATGTCAGCACATCGACACAGCCTATGGTAGCATATTTTCCGTCAACCGTCAAGTGCTACAGCTGGTCGAGATTCAGCGTGAAGGCTTGCAGACAGTTGTTTAGAAACCATTCCAGCTCAGGGCTGTTCATGGCTTTCAGCGCGTCCAGAGTCTGCTGCGCCGCAGAGTCGAATTCTGTGTTGCCTGCCTTCTGCTCCTCCAGACACTTGATGTGGGCGGACAGCTTGTCCGCGGCCTTGACGAAGGGTTCCAGCTCCGCGTCGTCCTCCAGCACATAATGGGTGTAGCTGGAGCGCAGCTCGGCCGGGAGCATGTCCAGCAGACGGTTGCCCGCAATGCGCTCCACCTCTTTGTAGGCGGTTTTGATGTCCGGATTGTAGTATTTGATGGGCGTGGGCAGGTCGCCGGTCAGGATCTCCGAAGCGTCGTGGTACAGCGCCGCCACGGCGCAGCGGTCAGGGTCGGGGGCGGGGAGGTTCAGAATGTCCCGGCGGATCAGCGCCAGAGCATGGGCCAGCACCGCGGTCATGTGGCTGTGCTCGGAAATGTTTTCGGAAAAGGTGTTGCGCATCAGACCCCAGCGGGTTATGTAGCGCATACGGCCCATCAGGGCGTAAAATTCATTTGCCATGGATGATCTCCTCTATGTCCGCGACCAGCTGGGCGGGCGTCTCGCAGAAATGCTTCGCGCCGACTGCCTCCATGCAGGCTCTGTCCCGGAAGCCCCAGAGAACGCTGAGGCAGGGGACACCGGCGTTGTTCGCCGTCAGGACGTCCACGTCGCTGTCGCCGACGTAGATGCACGTATCGGCGCCGATGGATGCCATGGCCTTGTAAACCATGTCCGCGGCGGGCTTACGGGGACAGTCAGGGCTTTCCCCACGGGCGTAAATGCCGGGGAAAATGTCGGCGCAGAGAGTTTTGACCGCCGCGTCCGGCTTGTTGGAAACAATGGCGAGGGGGTAGCGCTCCCGGAGCGCGGCCAGCGCTTCCGGAATGCCCTCATAGGGCTTGGTTTTGATCTGGCAGTGGGCGCTGTAATAGGGCTGGAACGCCGCAAGCACCGGGGCGGGGTTCGCACCCTCCGGGACGGCCTGAGCAATCAGACGGGCAGCGCCGTTGCCCACGAACTGGCGGACTTCCTCCACCGTGCGCTGGGGATAACCAAAGGATGCAAGAACGTGGTTGACGCTGTCGGCAAGGTCGGCTAGCGTGTCCAGAAGCGTGCCGTCCAAATCGAATAAAATACCTGTTTTCATCATAAACCTCTGTTTTTCAGTACCCGAATGTCGTTTCCCACGAAGGTCAGACGCTGGAAGTCACCGTGGAGCCGGGACGCGATCTGGGGGGAGTAGCGGCGGCTCAGCTCGTCCACATTCAGGTTGGTGGAGATGACCATGGGCTTGACGGCCATCATTCTGTCGTTGAGTAAGCTGTACAGCGCGGCTGTGACGAACTGCCCGGGCATTTCCGTGCCGAGATCGTCCAGAATCAGAAGATCGCTGTTCGTCAGCTTGGCCGCTTCCCGGCGGGTGTCTTCGCTGGGATTGAATCTCGCCTGCTCCAGCTTGGAGAACAGGTGGCTGGAAGTTTCGTAAACAACGCTGTAGCCCCGGTCGGTCACCGTCCGGGCGATGCACGCCGACAGGAAGGTCTTTCCCAGCCCCGTCCCGCCGATGAACAGCAGATTTCCTGCGTTGGGGGTGAAGGTCGCGGCATACCGGCGGCAGATGTTCAGCGTCCGCTCCATAATGGTGCGGGGGCTGGCGCCGTATTTGGGGTCAACGGCGTCGGGGTAGTAGTCCAGCCGGAACTGGCTGAAGGTTTCCCGGCTGTTGGACAGCACGGAAATTTCCTTTTTCTGCTCCTGACGGCAAAGCTCGCTCAGGCACTCGCACATGGTAGTGCCCACATAGCCGCTGCCGCCGCATTTGTCACAAATGGGGCTTTCGTCCAAGAAGCCATCCTCAAAGTTCGCCGCGGCCAGCGCTGCCCGTTCCTGCTGTAAGCTGAGGTTTTCCCGCCGCGCCTGTTCCAGCAGCGCCTGACCGTCCGTACCCTGCAAAAAGGCCGCCTGAGCGGCCTGCGCCATGGTGCGGCGCAGAAGCATGTCGATTTCCCGGATGCGGGGAACTTTGGCGTAGGCTTCTGCCAGATGTTGCCTGTTTTCCGACTCCCGGTCTTCCTTCGCCTGCGCCAGACGCGCCCGGGCACGCTGGACCACTTCCGCACTGTATCCCACGAATTATCCCTCCTGCAATACTTTCTGAATGGCTTCCAGCTCCGCTTCGCCCAGCTGGCCGGAGGCGCCCTTCGGGACGCCCGTCTTCCGGTCGCCGGTGCGGACGTCCTCGGCGCTGTGGAAGCCCTGCTGCTGCCAGCGCTGCAAAATCTTGTTCATGTACGCCCAGTTTAAGCCGCCGGTGTTCAGGCAGGTGCGCTCATAGGCCATGGAGATCAGCTCGTCGTCCATGCCCATGTCCAGCCAGCTCTGGGCATAGCGCTCCTCGGCGGCGGTGAGACTCCGCCCCCGGATCTGAATCAGGCTCATCAGCCGGGACAGCCGGGAATTGCGCACGTTCTGTGCCTGGATAAAGGCGGCGGCTTCCTCCACGGTGTCGATGCCCCGTTCCGCCCAGTTGTAGGCTTCCTTCTCGATGGTGCGCAGAGACGGATTGCGCAGACTCCCTCTTTGACGGGCGCGCTCCTTGCAGTAGCACACCAGAAGGGAGATCACGTCCGCGGTCAGCCCTAAGTAGCGCACAAAGCCCAGAAGAATTTTCAGCTCTTCCGTGTTCAGGCTCCGCCCCAGCAGACGCTGCACCTCGCCGTAAAGGCTGCGGAAGGAGTCGTCGGAATCCATGGCGTCCAGCACGTCCTTTTCGCAGTAGCTGGGACGTTCGCCGGGGGCGATGTGGCTGGGGCGGTCCTCCGGCCACAGACCCAGCTGCCGCAGGGTAGCGGCGGCGCAGCCGTAGCGCGGGGCGCTGAAATGCAGGTCGGCTTCCGCACCCTCGGGGCGGTTGCCGCCGTTTATGTACAGGTACAGCAGCGCCGCGTCCGGATTGGCGGCGGAAAGCAGCCTGCGAATGTCGCTCTGGGAAATTTTGACAGGTTCGGTTATCATTTCGGTGCCTCGCAGAAAAAGTCGTTTTCCGTCATTATACCACAGCTTCCCAACGGGGACAACGGCGGGGCGGCAGAGAATTTCGCAGAAAAACGAAGATTTTTTTTGGCAGGACACAGGATGTTGTGGGCAGGGGAGAGGACAAGTACAAAAACCGGAGTCAGGGCACCAATCGCGTGCGCAGCTGTACTCCGGTTTTCGTTTATTCGCAAAAAATCTGTGGCAGAATGTACGCAGGAGAGCCGTTCCCTTCTCCCTGCGCAGGAATCGCTGAACGCAAATCTTTTTCGCCCGCTCGTTTCTGATTAAAATAAGTATTTTAATCAGAAAATGGTATCAAAGAGAAAATACATTCTGTCTGATGCCGCGAGAAAGCAGAAGAAGCTTGTTTTCAGAGTTCCTAATTCGCGTCATACCGCTGCGCATTCGGCGACACACTTGACAGTAAATGAAATGGGCGAAAGCAACCGTCGTCACGTTTGGTTCCCGTTCCTTTGCTGTCCGCAGGTAGCTTAACCGGAACAAGCCTGATTATTCGGAGGTGCCTATGGAAAAATTTGTAACGTTGCTCATTCCCGCCCTTGTCGCGCTGGTGCTGGTGCGGCTGCTGCTGATGCCCATGAAGCTGATCTTCAAGATCGGCATACACTCCGGGTGCGGCTTTCTGTGCCTGTGGCTGCTGAATTCCGTCGCGGGATTCACGGGGGCGTATTTCCCCATCAACGCCGTGACGGTGCTGGTGGCCGGATTTCTGGGACTGCCGGGAATCGGCGTTATGGCGCTGCTGGAAGTTTTATCTATGTGATTATCACACAGTACCGCCCTCCCCATTTGGGAGGGCGGTATGCTTTACTTATCCAGATGTACGTTCAGATGGGGATAGGTCATGGTGATGCCCTGTTCGTCGAAGACGTCCTTGACCCGCTGGGTCAGGGCAAAATACACGTCCCAGTAATCCTCGGTCTTGACCCAGACGCGAAGGGTGTAGGCAATGGCGCTGTCGCCGTAGCTGCTCACACAGGCGCTGGGGGCGGGGGTCAGAAGCACATTGTCCATGGTTCCGGCCTGCACCAGCGCGTCGATGACCTTCTGGGTGGGGGCGTCGTAGGAGGCGGAGACGGGGATATCCACCCGGCGGGTGTCGGCGGCGGAGTAGTTGACGATCTGCGCCGCGACCACGGCGCTGTTGGGAATGGAAATGAGCTTGTTGTCAAAGGTGGCAAGGCGGGTGTAGGTCATGTTGATCTCCTGCACCGTGCCGGACTGCCCGGCGATCTCCACATAGTCGCCGGAGTGGAAGGGGTGGGTGGAAAGAATGGTGAAGCCGCCGATGACGTTGGTGAGCATATTCTGCAGGGACAGGGAAACGGCCAATGTCAGGACGCTTGCCAAAGCGACGATGCCGGTGACGTCAATGTCAAGGCTGGAGGCCACGCTCAGACCCAGCAGGATATACATGGCCACCTTGGCGAGAGACAGAATCAGGCTGTGGGCGGCCTTTTCCAGGTGGGATTTTTCCAGTCCCCCCTGAAGCAGCTTCGTGACGACGCGAATGATCAGAAGGCCAATGACCAGCACGAGAACGGCATGGAGCACCTTATCCAGCGCGCCGGTTCCCAGAGTGGTAAAAAAATCTTTCAGCATGGAAAACAACTCCTTCAGTGTAACAATTGAATGATGTAATTATAAAACGGGAACGGGGAAATAGCAAGAAAAAATGTGGCGCAGAAGTTGGCAAAAGACGCTTTTCCAAATGTTAATGGCATTTTAAGAAATAGACCTCTTTCATCTTAAAGAAGCCGGTGATATAATAAGAAAAAAAGATGACGAGAGGAAGGAAAACCACATGTACAATGTTCTGATTTGCGACGATCAGCCGGATATCGTCAACGCGCTGAAAATATACCTGACCCCCGAGGGGTACAATCTGTTTGAGGCGTTCACCGGCGCGCAGGCGGTGGAGATCGCGAAAAACAACGACATTCATCTGATTCTGCTGGACGTGATGATGCCCGTGATGGACGGTATCACGGCGACCTCCAAGATCCGGGAATTTTCCAACGCGCCCATCATTCTGCTCACCGCCAAGTCCGAAACCGAGGACAAGGTGCTGGGGCTGAACGTGGGGGCGGACGACTATATCACCAAGCCCTTTGTGCCGGTGGAGGTACTGGCGCGGGTGCGTTCCCAGCTGCGCCGGTATGCCCAGCTGGGCAGCCGCCCGGAGGAGGGCAGCGGCAGCATCACCATCGGCGGCATCGTTCTGGACGACCGCACCAAAACCGTCACCGTGGAGGGGGAACCTGTGTCCCTCACGCCCACGGAGTATGCCATTCTGCACCTTCTGATGGCGAACCCCGGAAAGGTGTTCTCCACCAAGGTGCTGTATGAATCCGTCTGGCAGGAGGCGGCGCTGGGCAGCGAGGGCGCCGTGGCAGTGCATATCCGTCACCTGCGGGAGAAAATCGAGATCAACCCCTCGGAGCCGCGGTATCTGAAGGTCGTGTGGGGACAGGGCTATAAAATGGAAGGAGGAAAATAATTTGAAATACAATATTGTATTCAAATTCCTCGCCATCGCCCTGTGCGCCCTGATGCTTCTGGGAGCCGCCGGCAGCGCCGCTGCCATCATCGGCATGACGGAATCGGGACTGTACGACGTCTCCGTGGAGGAGCTGCGGGACAGATACATCCGCTCGGACGGCGAATCCATGGCAGGCCGCATTGCCGTGGACTACGCCGAAGCGAACTTAGGCGGCGTGCCGGAGGCGATCGCGGGGCCGACCGTGTACGATCTGGGGCCGTCGGGGAAGACCGGCTGGCTTTACGGCGTGTTCAACCCGGCGCTGGCGGGCTATGTGCTGAAGGACGCCGAAGGAAATGTGCTGGAATCCGGCGGCGCGGAAAATCTGTCGGACGCCGAATTTTATTCCTTCCCCGTCAGCGGCTCTTATAAATACGTCCTGTCCATCACGGAAAAGTCGGAGGCAACGCCTCAGGCGGACGCGAGCACCTATAACGCCATCCCGGAGGGCGGGGCATTGGTTCTCAGTCTCAGCATCGAAACGGAGGACTCCAGTGGGAGCGTGGACAGCGTCGAACCGATCGGTAATATCTACGACACCGGCAACGGCGTTCGCTTTGAGGCCAATCCATCGATGGGCGTGATAGACCTGCCTGACGCGCCTACCACGTGCGTGACGTTCGTTGGTGTAGACGGCAATGTCCTGTATCAGACCTACAACGACGTATCGGACTGCTTCTCGGAAAACGAATCCGGCTATCTGGTGTTCGACACGACCCGGGAGCTGAGCCAAAGCGAAGTTCTGTTGGACGACGTTCCCACTGAGGGCGCATATATATATCAGGTAACATTCACCACGGAATCGGAGCTGGCAGGCGAGGGGGGACATACCCGCAGCGGCAGCACTCCGGTGGGCGTGCTGAAGCGCAATGACGCGGGCGTCCTGTATTTTCAGTCGGGCGATGCATTCTATCGGGACAATATGCCGCAGGATGCCTTCATCACCGCCGTGGAATTCCGGGACAAGGACGATTCTATCGTTTATCGGGCGTCAAACCCGGCGGGCGTGGGCGAATTCGAATGGGATGCCAACGGCACGGCAGTCGTATTCCTGGTAACACCCAGCCTGACGCAGAAGGTGATGCCGGAGACCGAGACCGTTCCGGAGACCACCACAGAGACGGTGCCGGAAACAACCGACGAAACCACCGTTACCGTAACGGTTCCGGAGACGACCGCCGAAACCGTCCCGGACACGACGGAGGAGACCGCCCCCCTCGAGACGCTGTCCGCGAACCCCACCAAGCCGTGGAGCTGACCCTGGCTCCCGGCGCGTACCGCTTTGACAGCGGGTACGCTCTGCTTACCCAGGTGTGGAGCTACCGCGACAGCCTGTTCTTCATTATGGGCGCGTGCCTGCTGCTGTTTGCGGTTCTGACCGTGTATCTCTGCTGCGCGGCGGGCAGAAAGCCCGGCAGGGAGGAAGTCCAAGCCGCGGGCTTCAACTGCATTCCTCTGGACATTTACCTTGCCGGTGGTGGGCTGATCATCTTCGGCCTTTTCATGGTGATCGTCCAATTCAACGATGCCGCCGGCCTGTTCACGCAGAATATTCAGACGCTCTGCGCCGGAATGCTGATGGCGGGCTACGCCATGAGCCTGATTTTCGTGAGCTTCTGCTTTGCCTGCGCCGCCCAGTTCAAGACCCCCGGGGGCTACTGGTGGCGCTTCTCCGGCTGCGGCTGGCTGCTGCGGAAGCTGCCCAAGGCGGCGGCTGTATTCTGGGACTTCCTGCTGGTGCTTCTTACACCCCTGAGATGGCTGTGGACGCAGATAAAGAAGACCTGTGCAAAAATCGGAAAATCCGTCAACCGGGTGTATTCCATGATGCCGCTGACCTGGCAGTGGCTGCTGACGGGCTTCATCATGGTGATGCTCCTGTTCGCCGCCCTTGCGGGCAGATCGAATCTGATGGTGGTGCTGAGCCTGTGCGCCTGCGTGGCCGTGGTGCTGTATGGGGCGTACTGCTTCGGCATCCTGCTGGAAAGCGCCAAGCGCATGGGCAAGGGCGATCTGGACACCAAAGTGGACGACAAATATCTCATCGGCGCGTTCAAGAGCTTTGCCGGTGACCTGAATGACCTGGCAGGCGTTGCCGTAGTGGCGGCGCAGAAGCAATTAAAATCGGAGCGTATGAAAACAGAACTGATTACCAATGTTTCCCACGATATCAAAACGCCTTTGACCTCCATCATCAATTATGTGGATCTGCTGCAAAAGCCCCACACGCCGGAGGAGGAGAAGACCTATCTGGAAGTCCTCAACCGGCAGTCCCAGCGCTTAAAAAAGCTGATCGAGGATCTGATGGAAATGAGCAAGGCCAGCACGGGAAACCTGACGGCGGACATTACGAAGCTGGACGCGGTGGAATCCGTGAATCAGGCATTGGGCGAATTCGCCGACAAGCTGGAAAAAGCCCAGCTGACCCCCGTATTCCGCCATCCGGAAGAGTCTGTCGCCATGATGGCGGACGGAAGACTTGCGTGGCGGGTGCTGAGCAATCTCCTGAGCAACACCGTGAAATATGCCCTGCCCGGCACACGGGTGTATATCGACGTGATGGCGCTGGAGGGGAAGGTCATCATTTCCCTGAAGAACATCTCCCGTGACGAGCTGAACGTGGATGCCGACGAGCTGATGGAGCGCTTTGTCCGGGGCGACGACTCCCGGAACACCGAGGGCAGCGGTCTGGGCCTGAACATTGCCAAGACCCTGATGGAGCTGCAGAAGGGGCAGCTGCAATTGCTGGTGGACGGTGACCTGTTCAAGGTAACGCTGATTTTCCCCGGAGCAACGGAATGAAATAGGCCAAGGGCGGCGCGGGATTTCCCGCGCCGCCCCTTTTGCCGAAGGAATAGGCGCAAAAACCAGGGAGAGATTCCGGCATGAAGAAAAACTGTTCACAATTTCGTCGCTTTTTATTTTCATTTCCGTTATTGCCTGTTCAAAACCCAAAGGTATGGTAATACCAGAAAGGTTGCGGAAGCCGTGAGCCGCTCCCTTTCAACTCCGTAGATCCTCTTTTCTACCTCTCTTCTTTCCAAACCCTTTCGCGGAAACCCCGGTGCCATGCTGGCACCGGGGTTTTCCACCCCCCTTGGGCGGCGGAGGCCGCTTCGGGAGGCCACAGGCGGCTGCAACAAAATTGTAACCTTTGAAAGAAAAAAGATATCGAAATCAGAGATTGTCATTTTTCGTAGCTGGTAAAAAACGAATTTTATGGTAAAATTTGGAGTAAATTTCTTAAGATAAGGGCAAATGTTTAAGAATGTTATAAAGTGTAAAGAATTCTGTTACATTTTGTAATTTTCCTATTGACATCCGGGAACGGATGTGATATCATGCAGACATGAAAGAGATGCCGGGTGCGGAAGCGGCGGAAAGCCTCCCCGATTGGCGACACCAAAGGTTCCAGAGCCGGCAGCATTTCTAAAACAACCAATTTTCTAGGAGGTTAGAAACTATGAAAAACACAATGAAGAAGCTGCTTAGCCTCGTATTGGTGGCTATGCTGCTGGTCTGCGCGGTTCCTTTCCAGGCCGCTGCTACGGAAGCTGATGAAACCCTGACCGTCAAGACCTACGTTGACGGAAAGTATGTCACTGACAAGTATGTTACCGTGAAGCCCGGTCAGAAACTGGAACTGACGAAGGAACTGGCCGAGACTCTGATTTACGGCGACAAGGAATTCGTCAAGTGGACGAACATGAAGGACGAAGAGACCACCGGCCCCATCAGCTATGACAACCTGAAGAAGGCAAATGCGAATGGCTACTACGTAAACCTGTACCTCAACAAGAAGGTCGAGGATACCCGCGTTGACGCGAAGGTTCCTGTTGAGATTTATGTTGACGGTTCTTATGCAAGAAAGGGCGAGATCACCGTTCCTGTTGACGGCAGCGTGAAGCTGACCAAGGAGCTGGGTCTGAGCCTGGTCAACGCCGACAAGGAGTTCGTCAAGTGGACCGGCGCTTCCGACAATGAGGCCACCGACGTCACCATCAAGTATGCCGGTATCGACGACGGCTACTCCCTGAAGCTGTTTGTCAACACCAAGAAGGCGGAAGAGCCTGTCAAGTATATCACTCTTAAGATTATTGACGACAAGGGCAACACGATTGCCAGAGAGTTCCAGGTCGAGCCTGTGAACGGTAAGTCCTCCGTTATCAGCGACATCCTGAGCTACCGCTGGATGGGCAACTGGAAGGATTCCTATGAGTTCGTCACCGCCAAGAGCGATGAAAAGGGCAACAACCTGTCCCTGTCCACCACAATCAATGCCGGCGACTCCCTGACCGTCACCCTGAAGGCCAAGAGCGGCAGCACTCCCGAGGGCGACACTGTCAGAGTGACCTTCTACGGCACCGACGGCAAGGCCGTTTCCACCTACAACGTGACCAGCGGCAGCAGCATTGACAGCAAGAAGGTTTCCGACGCTCAGAGCAAGGCCGATAACAAGACCGGCTACACCTTCAAGGGCTGGAAGATTGACAACAAGGGTGACCTCTACACCAGCGCTCAGGTTGCCAAGCTCGTCATCAAGGGCAACGTAGAATTCTACGCTTACCTCGAGAAGGACACCACCACTACCAACAACAAGTTCCCCTACAAGGTTTACCTGCACATCTTCAAGGACAACAAGGTCGACGATCCCGCCAAGACCATCAATATCACCGAGGGCATTGCTCTGGACGGCAAGGTCACGCTGGATGAGGTCAAGACCGTTGTGAAGAACTACTACACCGCCAAGACCAGCGACGGCATCAAGTATGACGGCATGTACATGGCCAAGGGCAACTGGGTCGGAAACTTTGTCAACGACACCCAGAAGTATGACACCATCTCCGACACCAACGAGCTCCGCAAGGAGAGCGAAGTCCACATCAACGTGATGATCACCAACGCCAACGCCAAGAGCACCACCAACGAGAAGGCCGATAAGACCAACCCCAAGACCGGTGATATGATCTTCATTCCCGTGATCTTTATGGTTGTCTCCGGCGCCGCCATTGCCGGTGTGTACTTCTACAACAAGAAGCGCAGCGCCCGGTAATCGAGAATACGCTAAGCTAAAAAAATCCCGGCAGCTTCGGCTGCCGGGATTTTTTGCGGTGTGCGGGGCGATTTGCAGAAAAGATTTTGCCGAAAAAGTATTCCCATTTTCACAGATATGTGTTATAATCATTATATCCCCTAAATTTGGAAAGCAGGAGGAATATAACATGGACAACTACAACGGCAATACCTACGCACGGCAGGACACGGACATGTCTGTCGGTTCCTGGATCGGCACGCTGATCCTCTCGGCAATTCCCATTGTCGGCTTCATCTGCCTGATCGTCTGGGCGGTGAGCAGCTCCCCGGAGAAGCGCTCCCGGAAGAATTGGGCGATCGCCCAGTTTATCCTGACGCTGATCGTTGTGGCTTTCACCATTCTGGTGTATGCCATCACGGGCGGCGCTTTCCTGGCATATCTGCTGGACTAAGACAAATCCCCCACCCCGGATTTTCCCGGGGTGGGGGACATCTTTTTTGTTTCAGCACTGACGCATGAGGCGGATGTAGAATTCTACGGCCTTGGCGACGGTTTCCAGACGAATACGCTCGTTGTTGCCATGGATGGTGGAACGCTCTTCGGCGGTCAAGTCCATGGCGGAGAAGCGGTAAACGTGGTTGCTCAGGTCACGATAGTGCCGCGAGTCGGAGCATTGCACCATCAGATACGGGGAGACGATGCAGCCCGGCCATGTGTTGGCCACGGCAGAGGCGACCTTCTCCCATGCGTCGCAGCCGGTTTCGGAGACGGGACTTGGCTCGAAGGATTCCAGAGACGTGATCTCCACGGCGGGGTCGTTGACGGCCTTTTCCAGATGCGCCAGCGCGGAAGCGACGCTGTCGGCGGGATTCAGGCGGATGTTGGACACCATTTTTGCTTCGGGAGGAATCACGTTCCGGGCGGAACTGCCCTCCATCTGAGTAAAGGCCACGGTGGTGCGCACCAGCGCGTTCATTTCGCCGCCGCTCTTTTTGCCGAGTAGGTCAATGATCCAACCGAAGCACCACATGTTGGCGAAAATCACCCGGTACAATGGCGTTGAATACCGTCCCAGCGTGTCGAACATCTGGGCAGCGGGGCCGTCAATGTGGGCCTTGAAGGGG
>OKSN01000912.1_pt1 | contig 17194 bp, 12 predicted proteins | sample 1606191 | NCBI WGS metagenome assembly OKSN01 (sample SAMEA3879535, study PRJEB24766) | human gut metagenome | biome: human-associated habitat; feature: feces | place: USA | collected 1985/1987
AGGCATTAAGCTAGGCGCAGGCGGACTGGTGCGCGCTTACAGCGGCAGCGTGGCTGGCGCTGTGAAGGAAGCAGGTCTGGCGCAGAAAATTTTGCTGGGCTATTACAGCTTTTTATATGATGTGAACAGCGTCGGCCGCATTCTGAATGTGCTTTATCAGCAGCAGCTGTTTGAAATTGCCGATGTGCAGTATGACCTGCGCGCAAAGGTTATCCTCAAAATGCGCGCGGAGCAAAAGGCAGAGGCAGAGGCTTGGCTGACAGAGAACCTCAATCAGCAGATAGAGCTGGAGCAGGAGGGCACAGAGTTCGCTGAGGTGGCGCTGTAGCTTTTAATAGGAAAAACTATACGAACAATCTCCCTTAGGCTATTGCTTGCGGGAGGTTGTTTTTGTTTTAGCATTGATACTGTTCAAATAAAAAGCTTTCAGCTTTGTAGCAAATAATGTATAATAATATGAATGAAAAGATTACTGACAGGAGGTAGAAGCGAGTGATTGAAGAAAGAGTGCCACCGCAAAATATAGAAGCGGAGCAGGCTGTGCTTGGCGCGATGCTGATTGATAAAGAAGCTATTGCCAAGGCGACCGAAGTGCTGTCGGCGGATGATTTTTACCGCGAAGCGCATCGCGTTATCTTTAGTGCGATGCTGGAGCTTTATAATAAAAATGAAGCAGTAGATATGGTTACTGTTACGGAAATCCTCAAGCGTGACAATAAGCTGGAGGACATCGGCGGCATTGCCTACATCACAAGTCTGGCGAATGTGGTGCTGACGGCAGCCAACGTCAAATACCATGCGGATATTGTTGCCGAAAAATCGGTTCTGCGTCAGCTTGTGCGCGTTTCTACCGAAATTGCGGCTATGGGCTATGAGGCTAATGAGGATGTCGGTACGCTGCTGGATACAGCGGAAAGCCGCATTCTGGAAATTTCCAACCGCAAGAAAAAGACGGATTTTACAGCGATTAACGACGTATTGATGGACAGCGTGCAGAGCATCGAAAGTCTGCTGCAGAACAAGGGCGGTCTTACAGGTCTGCCGGCAGGCTTTGCGGATTTGGACAAGCTGACGAGCGGTCTGCATCCTTCCGATTTTATTATTCTGGCAGCGCGTCCTTCCATGGGTAAAACTGCGCTGGCGCTGAACATTGTGCAGAACGTAGCTCTGCGTGCGCACAAGGTTATCGGCGGTGAACCGCGCAGTGTAGCCTTCTTCAGCCTGGAAATGAGCAAGGAGCAGCTGGTTAACCGTATGCTTTGCGCCGAAGCAGGCATCGACAGCCAGCGCCTGCGTGTAGGCGAGATGCATGACGAGGACTGGACACACCTTTGGGATGCCTGCGATACGATGAGCCGTGCCAAAATTTATATTGATGATACGGCGGGCATTACGGCGATGGATATGCGCAGCCGTGCACGCCGCTTGAAGGCAGAACATGGCCTGGATTTGATCGTTGTCGATTATCTGCAGCTGATGCAGGGCAGCGGCAAGCGCAATTATTCCGGCGACCGTCAGCAGGAGGTTTCGGAAATTTCCCGCTCGCTGAAGGCCTTGGCGCGTGAGCTGGATGTGCCGGTGCTGGCGCTGTCACAGCTGAGCCGTAGTGTTGAATCGCGTCAGGTTAAGCGTCCCATGCTCAGTGACCTGCGTGAATCCGGTTCTCTGGAGCAGGATGCGGATATCGTAGCATTCCTGTACCGCGAGGATTACTACAATCCGGAAACGGAAAACAAGCACACCGAGCTGATTATTGCTAAGCATCGTAACGGTCCGGTAGATACCGTTAATCTGTTCTTCCAAAAGCAGTTCACCAAGTTTGTCGGCTTTACGAAGCGCGAAAGCTGAGCATAAAATACAGCGATATAATAAAAGTCCCGGGATTTTAACATCTCGGGACTTTTTGAGTATTGCATGGAGCATTGCCTGATGGGGGTTAAAAGCGTGAAAATTATTCTCTTGGCAAAAGATTTTTTCTGATAAGTGTAAAAAAGCTTACAAGGAAGCTGCGAAGAAAAACCGAATATTTTACCTAAAATCAACAAAAAATGTTCATAAAGCTTGCGATAAGACGCGGAAAATGATATGATATTTATGCAACAAAGTGTAGTGAAGAATCTGAAGGTAATATCTGTGGCTTTCAGATGTTTTTTCATGAATAAAATTGTCTTGGGAGGCATACAAAAATGATTGATCGTTATACTCATCCTGAAATGGGTAATATCTGGACACTCGAAAATGAATTCCGTACCATGCTGAAGGTAGAAATTCTGGCTTGCGAGGCTATGAACAAACTGGGCATTGTGCCTGACGAAGCGCTGAAGGATATTCAGACGAAGGCTGACTTCCGTCTGGACCGCATTAAGGAAATTGAAGCAGTTACCAACCATGATGTTATTGCTTTCCTGACCAATGTGGCTGAGTATGTAGGCGATGCGTCCAAATACATTCACAAAGGCCTGACCTCCAGCGACGTAAAGGATACTGCACTGTGCTATATGACTGTACAATCCGCAGACCTGATTATGCGTCATCTGGTAAACTTCCATGAAATTCTGCGCCGTCGTGCTGCTGAATTCAAATATACCGTTATGATCGGCCGTACTCACGGCATCCACGCAGAACCGATGACCTTCGGTATGAAATTCCTGCTGTGGTCCGCTGAAATCGAGCGTGACATTGAACGTCTGAAACAAGCGCGTGAAATGATGGCAGTCGGCAAGCTGTCCGGTGCTGTAGGCACTTACTCCAACATCGATCCGTTTGTAGAAAAATATGTCTGCGAAAAGCTGGAGCTCACTCCGGTACGCCTGGCAACTCAGGTTATCCAACGTGACCGTCATGCACATTTCATGACTACTCTGGCAATCATCGGTTCCTCTCTGGATAAGATGGCAACCGAAATCCGTAACCTGCAACGTACCGATATCCGTGAAGCTGAAGAATATTTTGCACCCGGCCAAAAGGGTTCTTCCGCTATGCCGCACAAACGTAATCCTATCACCTGTGAAAAGGTTTCCGGTATGGCTCGCCTGCTGCGCGGTTATGCAGTAGCAGCTCTGGAGGATGTAACCCTGTGGCATGAACGCGATATCTCCCATTCTTCCGTAGAACGCGTTATTCTGCCGGACGCAACTATTGCTCTGGACCATATGCTGCGTAAATTCTCCAACATCATCGACAAACTGCTGGTATATCCTGATGCAATGATTGCCAACATGAACAAAACCGGCGGTCTGATTTTCAGTCAAAACCTGCTGATTGCTCTGGTTACCAAAGGTGTACTGCGTGAGGACGCTTACAAATGGGTACAACGCAACGCTATGGCACGTTGGCTGCAAGGCGCTGACTTCAAGACCAACGTTGAAGCTGACCCGGATATCAAGAAATATCTGACCGACGAAGAGGTTGAGCATTGCTTCGATCCGAAACCGATGCTGCGCCACGTTGACGAGATTTTTGCTAGATTTGGTTTATAATTTTGATAAGGAGTGACTGCTAATGTCATCTGTTGTAGTTTTAGGCGCCCAATGGGGCGATGAGGGTAAAGGTAAAATTGTTGACTATTTGGCGCAAAAGGCTGACGCTGTAGTTCGTTACAGCGGCGGCTCCAATGCAGGCCATACCGTTGTAGTTAACAACATTAATTATAAGCTGCGTCTGCTGCCCTCCGGCGTACTGTTTAATGATAAGACTAACGTTCTGGGCAACGGCGTTGTAATCAACCCCGGCGTTGTGCTGGCTGAAATCGCCGGCATGAAGGAAAAGGGCATTGATTGCAGCAATCTGGTTATCTCTGACCGTGCACACGTTGTTCTGCCGTATCATCAACGTCTTGATGAGCTGCAGGAGGAAGCACTGGGCAATCACAAAATCGGCACCACCAAAGGCGGCATCGGCCCCTGCTACATGGATAAGGTTGCTCGCGTAGGCATCCGTATCTGCGATCTGATGGAGCCCGAAACCTTTGCTGATAAGCTGAAGGTTAATCTGGAAGCAAAAAATGCTATTATCACCAAAATTTACGGTGCAGAACCGTTTGACTATGATACCGTACTGAAGGAATATCTGGCTTATGCAGAAGAGCTGCGTCCGTACGTTGCCGATACCGGCGTTGTTATGGATGAGCTGTTCAGCGCCGGCAAAAATGTTCTGTTCGAAGGCGCACAGGCTACCTTCCTCGATATCGACCATGGTACCTATCCGTATGTTACCAGCTCCAACCCGACTGCAGGTAATGCCTGCACCGGCAGCGGCATAGGTCCCCGCTTCATCGACCATGTTGTCGGCGTAGTTAAGGCTTATACCACCCGCGTTGGTGAAGGCCCCTTCATCACCGAGCTGCTGGATACCGACGGCCCTGGCAACCAAATCCGCGAAACCGGCCATGAATACGGCACCGTAACCGGTCGTCCGCGTCGCTGCGGCTGGCTGGATGCTTTCATGCTGCGTTACAGCGCACGCCTGAACAGCCTGGATTATCTGGCAATTACCCGTCTGGATATCCTCGACCAAATGCCGAAGATTAAAATGTGCGTTGGCTACAAGATTGGCGATGAGGTTCTCAAACGCATTCCTGCAAGCCTGAACGTTCTGGCTAAGGTTGAGCCGATTTTCGAAGAGTTCGACGGCTGGATGACCGATATCAGCGGCATCCGCAACTATGACGAGCTGCCGGAAAACGCTAAAAAATATCTGGCTAAAATCAGCGAGGTATCCGGTGTTGAGCTGGGTATTATCTCCGTTGGTCCTAACCGCGAGCAGACTATCGTTCTGAAAGAGCTGCTGTAAGCTTAGGCTGCTGAAAAAACAGCAAAAATATTAAAAAAGTACTTGACTTTCCTTGCGTTAGTCTGTATAATATTAATGTTGCTAATTTATGGTAACAAATGATTCACTAGCTCAGTTGGTAGAGCACCTGACTTTTAATCAGGGTGTCCCGAGTTCGAGTCTCGGGTGGATCACCAACGAAAATATGCCGTTCTTCGAAAGAAGAACGGCTTTTTTGTATTTGCGGACGCAAATACTCATGAAGGCAGACACCGGCCCTGAAAAATTCTTCCTTGCTAATCAATTCCTACAGTAGTAATATGTAAGTGATAAGCAAAGATTTTACAGACTTTTTCGGAGGTGCTTTGATGAAAATAGTAGTTATGGAGCCGTTAGGCGTAAAGATGGAGCAGATTAATGCCTTGGCAGCACCACTGCAGGCTGCAGACCATGATTTCGTTTATTATACTGAGAAGGAAACCGACCAGACGAAGCTGCTGGAGCGTGTGCAGCAGGCCGATATTATCATGCTGGCTAATCAGCCGCTGAGTGCGGAGATTATCAACGCCTGCCCTAATTTGAAAATGCTTTCTGTAGCCTTTACCGGTGTAGACCATATTGCATTGGGCGCCTGCCGTGAGCGCGGAATTTTAGTGTGCAATGCCGCAGGCTATTCCACCAATGCGGTAGCAGAGCTGACCTTCGGTCTGGCTATCAGCGTTATCCGCAACATCGTACCCTGCAATGCACGCTGCCGTCAGGCAGGAACGAAGGATGGTCTGGTAGGCTTTGAGCTTTTCGGCAAAACCTTTGGCGTAGTGGGCACCGGTGCGATTGGCAGCAGAGTGGCAAAGATTGCCGCTGCCTTCGGCTGCAAGGTGCTGGCCTACAGCCGCACTCCGAAGGCAGAGCTGCAGGCTGCCGGTGTAAGCTTTGTCAGCCTGGATGAGCTTTTGGCTGCCAGCGATTTTGTCAGCTTGCATGTGCCGCTGACGGACGCAACCCGCGGACTGATTAATGCCGAGGCTATTGCCAAGATGAAGCCGACGGCCGTACTGCTGAATACTGCGCGCGGTCCTGTTGTGGACAGCGAGGCGCTGGCACAGGCGCTGAACGAAGGAAGATTGGCGGGCGCAGGCATTGATGTGTTTGAGGGCGAGCCGCCGATTGCACTGGAGCATCCGCTGTGCCATGCCAAGAACACTGTGCTGACACCGCACGTTGCTTTCGCCAGCGCCGAAGCACTGGCTGCACGTGCTGAAATCGTCTTTGCCAACATCGAACAATGGCTGGCAGGCACACCGCAGAACGTAATTAAGTAAAAATACTATGAAAAGGCTCAATAATTTATATTATTCCAAGAGAATAAAAGAGCTTTTGGCAGAGCTGCAGACAGTGGGAACAACGCTGCTTGTTGCTCCCATGGGCTATGGCAAAACACTGGCAGTGCAGTACTTTTTGCAGGAGCAGGAGCGCTGCGGCAAAAAGGTACTGCGCCAAAGCATTTACGGCGCCGGTGCCGAAGCCTTTTGGCAGGGAGTGTGCCACAGCTGGCAGGGTACGGAGCTGGGCGCTGCGCTGCTGCAGCAGTCTTTGCCTGCCGATGCCAATGCCAAAACGCTGGTGCTGGAGCTGTTTCGTCAGCTGCTGCCGCAGGAGCCTGTCTATTGGTTTATAGATGATTTGCATCTGCTGGAAAGCAGCGAGGCGATTGATTTTCTTTATGCTCTGAGCAAGGCTGGCTTTGCTGATTTGCACCTGCTGCTTGTCAGCAGAGGGCAGATTTTTGACGGCAGCCGTCTGCTGGAGCTAGGACGTAAGGTCTTTTGCCTTGATAAGCATGACCTGGCGCTGCAGCGTGACGAGCTGGCAGAATACAGCAGCAGATGCGGCCTGCAGCTTACAACGCAGCAGTTGGATGCTTTGCATGAGGCCTGCGAGGGCTGGTTTTCCGTTACCTATCTTAACTTTTTGAATTACGACAGATATCAGCGCTTTTGCCTTGATGCAGGCAGCGTTTATGAGATGATAGCCAATGTATTGCTGCGGCCGCTGCCGTCGGAGCAGCAGCGCTTGCTGTTGCTTATGGGGCAGCCGGAGGAATTTACGCCGGAGCAGGTGGCCTATGCCTACGGCACAAGCTGCAGAGAGTCTGTAAGCAGGCTGCTGGAATGCAACGCCTTTATTATCAGGCTGGCCAACGGCAGACTGCGGTGTCACCATATGCTGAAGCAGGCAACGCGCCATGCTTTCGGCCTGCTGCCGGAGGCTGAGCAGCAAATGTACTTCCGTCGCTTGGGACAATGGTACGCGCAGCAGAGGGAGTACGAGGAAGCGCTGGACTGGCTGTACCGCGGCCGTGATTTTGACGGCCTGCTGGCTGCAGTGCAGCAGCTGCGCGACTGGTCGATGCGCCCGCAGCACAGGCAGCATCTTTTCGACTGGCTGCGCGAATGTCCGTCGGAAATATTGTGGCAGTATCCGCAGGCGGTGCTGATTATTATGCGGCGCATGTTTTCGCTGAACATGGTGCCGGAAATGCTGCAGGTCAAGGAATGGTACGTGACGGCGCTGGAGCGCAATACTGCGCTCAGCCAGCGCGAGCGTGATAATTATTACGGCGAGCTGGAGGTTATTCTGAGCTTTTTGGCCTTCAACAGCATTACCGGTATGAGCGAGCATCACCGGCGTGCCTACAAGCTGCTGAGCGGTGCTCCGCAGACACTCAGCAAGCAGGGCATCTGGACCTTCGGCGCTCCCAGTGTTCTGGGGCTATATTTGCGCACGGGCTGCAGTCTGCGGCAGACGGTGGAGGATATGCAGGAGTGTATGCCACCGTACTATCTGCTGAGCGGCTGGCACGGTGCCGGTGCCGCCGAACTGACGGAGGCGGAAGCACTTTTGCTGCAGGGACGCATCGACGAAGTGGATATGCCTCTGCAGAAGGCGTATTATCAGGCGGAAAAGCATGGGCAGGAGTGTATTGCTATCTGCTGTGATTTTCTGGAGATGCAGCGCGATCTTTTCCGCGGCGTTTACAGCAGTAAGGCGGAGGCCTACAGCCGCCATCAGTGGCAGCTGCAGCCGTGGAAGCAGAGCATGCTGCTGAATACTGCCGATATGTGCGCAGGCTTTTACTATGCACTTTTGGGGAAGCCGGAATATATCCCGAGCTGGCTGACGGACGGAAACGGACAGCAGCCTTCGGTGCTTTATCCTGCGCGTCCCTGCCGCAACTATATCAGTGCCCAGTGCCTGCTGGCACAAGGGCAGTATACGGAGCTTTTGGTGCGCTGGTCCGACTGGGAGCAGGAATGCCGTCCCTACAGTAATTTTTTGTGCCTGCTGTATTTGCAGGTGCAAAGAGCGGCGGCCTTTGCCGGCAGAGGCGATGTAACGAGCTGCCGCGCTTCGCTGAAGCAGGCGTTGGCAATGGCTGAGGCGGATAAGCTTGTGCTGCCGTTGGCACAGAACATAGCGCTGCTGCGTCCGTATCTGGAGCAGGAGGCTCAGGGTGAATACTCAGCAGCGGCGGCAGCGGCGCTGCACCTGGGGCAGCAGCTGGAAGCGGGCCGGGGACAGATTATGTCCGCACGCTTTGCCGAAGCAGGCCTGCAGGAGCTGACGGAGCAGGAGCTGCAGATAGCGCAGCTGGCGGCAGCACGCCATACGAACAGGGAGATTGCGCAAAGATTGTCGTTGTCGGAGGGGACGATTAAGCAATATCTCAACAAAATTTTTGCCAAGCTGCAGATTGATGCGGCGGCTAAAAATAAAAGACATCAGCTGGAGCGCTTTTTCCCCAACTCTTAACTAAAGGTTACTTATAGTTATTCTTGACCCGGTATATACTTTAAATGAAGAAGTATATGCCGGGTCTTTTTATATCCGGCGGTTAGGAGGCGGAAAAATGAAACGGCTGAAGGTTGTGCTCGGGGCGTGCCTGGCGATGCTCGTAGCTTTTACGGCATTGGCGTGGGCGGCGACGCAGTACAAAACAACTATCAAGGTAAACGGCACCAAGCTGAATGTGCAGCGCTATGTAGAGGGCAAGGGGCCTATGAAGGATAAGGCGGTGCTGCTCAACAAGGATAATAAGGTTGTTGTGCGCTGGAAGCAGCGCGAGCTGAAAAAATGGTACTATGACGGTGATAAATATTTCCGCTTTGTACCCTACAGCTATGATATGAAAAACCTGAAGCCGGGCAGATATCGCTTGGTAACGACCAGCAGCTTCGGCAAGGGCGGTGCGGTTAAAAAGACAGTCAACATCAGCTACAAGCCGCAGAGCAAGATGCAGTTCCGTGCGTCCAAGATTATCCGCAAGGGCAACGGCGATGTTTACCAGCGTCTGTATTTCAAAAAGAATAATTCCACGGGCAAGACCTGCTATGCCCAGATTTTCAATAAAAACAACAAGCTGGTCTACAGCACGAAATATAAGGCAAGAAATGCCAATCAGGATTTTGCCTTCAGCTGGAACGGTTGGGCAAGCGGCAAGAGCGGCAAAAAATGTGCTAAGGGCGTATATACAGTGAAGTATTGGATGGACGGCGTTAATCCCAAGACTGCCAAGTTCCGTCTGAGCATTTGAGGAGGGGAGCATAATGAAAGAAAAAATGATGCGTATTATCGTAGCTGTTATGCTTACCCTGCTGCTGTGCAGCCTGACGCTGCTGGCAGGCGCCGCCTCCAAAAATGACTGGAAGAATACGGCAGGCTGCTATGTGTGGACCGAAAGCAGCCAGTATAATAACGGCGTGCTGAATATCAAGCCCATGGGCGATGATAAATACCTTTACGAGCTGAAGGTTATGCGTGGCAGCGAGGAGGAGGTCAGTGCGGAGGATTTCGTTACTGCCGGCGTTTTTGAAATCAACGAGGACGGCGACGGTATTGCCGAGGTAGATTACCAAAATAATGATACGGTAGAGCTGCGCTTTGTGCTGAAGGACAAGAGCATTACCGCTTATCAGGACGGACCGCTGCCGCTTGATGTTCAGGGTGAATACAGATTTAACGAGGACAGCTTTGATGTATCCGAGGCTGCTGCCGCCGCGCTGCTTGCCGGCCTGCCGGAAAAGCAGACGGGCTTGCCGGAGGATGTTGATGATTACAAGCTGCTTTATGCGGAGGAGCCTGTGGACGGCTGGTTCTACCAACTGACGGCGCTGGATGATGAGGGCAAGGTTATTGCCAAATTTTTGGTAGCTGCTGATTTGAGCGCTGTGTACCGCAACGATAAAGAGGATGAGGTAAGCCTTATTTACGGTGATCCGATCAATATGCTGGCTGCCAAAAGAGCACCGCTTGTAGAGGAGGATGAGCTGGAAGGCCCTGCAATCGAAAGCGGCGAGCTGGAGGGTGACGAGGATGCACCCGACCTGCCTGCAACCGCAGCCTCCGAGCTTAGTCCGTTGGTGACGGTGGCTCCGGAGGAGGCAAGCCTGAAGGTGGGCGAGCGTACACGCATAGTTGCTTCGCTGCCGGGCTGCGTAGGCTATAATGTAACTGATTTGCGTTCCTCCAATAGTGATATAGTGAAGGTGGACGGCGATGTGCAGCTTTTGGCTGTGAAGCCGGGAACTGCGACGATTAGCGGCAAGCTGCTGCTGGAAAAGGGCGAAAAGGCTTTTATGACGCAAATTACTGCCTATGAGCCGAAGCTGGAGGCTCCGAATCTGCCGGCGCACTTGGAAATAGACGAGGCGCTGAAGCTGGAGGCCTACGTTGTGGGCGAGGCTGACGGCGTGACACCGGAGTGGAGCGTGAGCGATGAAAAAATTGCCGTTATCGAAGATGGCAAGCTGATCGGCAAGGCTGACGGCGTTGTTACCGTTACGGCAGTCCACGGCGAGATGAAGAGCCAATGGCCGGTGGCTGTGGGCACTGCGGAGCTGCCTGCTGCCGAGGATGAGGAAGAAAATGAGGATGACGATGATGGCTTTGGCTGGCTGACGATTATCGGCGGCGTTATTATCATCGGTGGTGCTGCCTTCTTCTTCCTGCGCAGAAAACGCAGCTGATGAGGTAAAGCTTTATGCTTGCTTAAAAATAATATGAAGCATCGGAGGCTGAGCTGCGCCAGCCTCCTTGGTGCGCCTGCGGCGATGCTGTTGCTTGTGACCGCAGGCGTATTTTTTTGTGTGCGGGTATATGCTGTTACGTCCGTTTTTTGCCTGCCCAAGCGTCCTTGCCGTTGCCTGTAGGCGCGGGAAATCACACTTATTTTACACTCTGACAATGTTTCACAAAATCTCTGTAAAAAAAGTAACAAAAAGTTTTCAGGTGGACGTTACAAATGGCGAAAAATCTAGTATAATAATATTAAAGTGTACTATACTTTACAAAATCTCTGAGATCTCAAACTGGCGCCAAATCAATCAAAGTAAAATGAGGTAGAATAGTAGAAATGTTTTTTGATTCATATGACACACCAGTCTTCAGACCTCCAAGTGAGGCACGCAGCTTTATTTTGCGCGTTACGCGCGGCTGCGCACATAATAAATGCACCTACTGCAACATGTACAGAGGTGTTCCCTTTCAGATTTTAAAGGATGAAGAAATTTCCCGTCAGATAGCGCTGGCGGCCCATTACGGCAAGAACAAGGTGCGCCGCGTCTTTTTGGCGGACGGCGATGCTTTGGTGCTGTCTACGGCCAAGCTGCTGAAGATTCTGCAGGTACTGCGCGAGCAGTTTCCGCATCTGCAGCGCGTTGCCAGCTATGCTGCACCCAAGGATATCCTGCGCAAGAGCGAGGAGGAGCTGCGCCAGCTGAAGGAAGCAGGCCTGAAGCTTTTGTACTACGGCATGGAAACAGGCGACGATGCTACGCTGAAGGCTGTCAACAAGGGTGTTGATGCCGAGCAGGCGATTGAAGCAGGACGCAGAGTTACCGCCAGCGGCATGAAGCTTTCCATGATGATTATTCTGGGCCTGGCAGGTGCGGAGGGCAGTGAACGCCACGCACTGGCGACAGCCAAGGCGATTAACATTATCAAGCCGACGCACTTAAGGCAGCGAGCTGCTGGACCAGTACGAGGCAGGCAAATTCAATCCGCTTTCTCCGGCGGATCTGATGCGCGAGCTGAAGCTGATAATAGAAAATATAGATTTACCTGCGGACAGGCACTGCCTCTTCCGCAGCAACCATGTATCGAACTACGTTCAGCTGGCAGCAACACTGCCGCATGACAAGCAGCGTCTGCTGCGCGATATAGATTACAGTATTGCTCAGCTGAGCAAGCTGAAAAGCTGGGACGTATATAACTACAATTAATTTTTAATTTTGCATTTGAGCGGGGCTGATGAAGATGAAAAAGAAGCTGGCTTCTGTGCTGACCGTAATCATGCTGGCCTGCAGCCTGCCTTGGCAGGCACAGGCTGCAGCGCCTATTGTCAGCAACAAACCGCATAAGGCACCGGTGGCAACGCCGCCGTCCGTAAGCGAGGTGCGGCCTGTGAGGGCGGTGCCGGAGCCTGCTGCCGTCAAAGCTGATACCGCAGCCAAGCCTGCTGCCGAGGCAAAGGCGCCCAAGCAGGCGAAGCCTGAGAAAAAGGCAAAAAAAGCCGCTGCTAAAAAGTCTAAAAAAACGAAGGAAAAGCAGTCCAAGGTGCAGGTGCAGCAAAGCAACTGGCGCCTGAAGGTGGCACAGCAAAAGCTGCAGGTGCTGGGCTTCAGTGACGAACGCCCCAGCGGACGCATGACGGAGGCTACCAGCACTGCGCTGAAAAGCTTCCAAAAGCAGCACAAGCTGAAGGCGGACGGTGAGCTGAATGATGCAACCTATCATAAGCTGACCTGGGAGGCCTTTGCCAAGGAGGGCATCCCCAAGGTTAAGGGCAAGGAAATCGTCAGCCGTGCTGCCAAATACAAGGGTGTTCCCTATGTGTTCGGCGGAACCACGACCAAGGGCTTTGACTGCTCCGGTTACGTGCAGTATGTGTTTAAGGACTGCAAGGCCAAGCTGCCGCGACTGGCAGACGAGCAGGCGTTACAGGGGATTTTTGTAACGCAGAAGCAGCTGCGGCCCGGCGATTTGGTATTCTTTACCACCTACGCCGCGGGCGCGTCGCATGTGGGTATTTATGCCGGTGACGGACAATTTTGGAGTGCATCCTCGTCCAAGGGTGTAAAGCTTTCGTCGTTGAAGGACGATTACTGGAAACAACGCTATTATGGAGCACGCCGGGTGTTGATTACGAACGGCGAGGTTTATAAATAAAAGTTCTGCTGACGGCAGCCGACTGCCAGACAGCGGGGGAGGGTATAAAATATGATTCGTGAGAGAAGAAATAAGGACAAGCTGGCTTCTTATTACAGAAAGTTTATGGAAGAGGGTATTGTTGACCCCAACGTGCATCCGTGGGTTGCCGACAGCTGGCAGCGTTGCCGTGCTATGCATCTGCCGCACGAAACTATGCCCAAAATCAATAAGCTGAGCCACGAAGAGATTATCGCACACCAAAAGACACATGAGTTCATTGTCAAATATGTTGACGGTCTGTATGAGCAGAGCAAGCAGCATTTCAATATCCATAATCTGAGCATGCTGCTGATTGACGAAAACGGTTATGTAATCAAAAACTACGCTATGCCGTTCTTCCAACGCATTATCGAGGATATTCAGGGTATGCGCGTTCTGGAGGAGGATGTTGGTACCTCCAGCATCAGCATTGCGCGCGAGCATAACGTACCCTTTTTGATGTTCGGTCCGGAAATGTGGATTAAGGACAGCCATTCTGGCGATGCCTGCAGTGCGCCTATCTGCGTAAACGGCAAAATCCGCTATATTATTTCCTTCTTTTCCTTGGATCAGAACGATTTGCCCTATGATTTGCTTTTGAGCCTGCTGATGACGATGAAATATTCCATCGAACAGCACCTGAACATGCTGGAGGCCTGGAGCATCAACCGCATTATGATGGAGCAGCTTCCGGTAACCGTTTACTGGCTGGGCAAGGACGGCAGCGTGAAATACTGCAACGAAAACGGCCGCAAGCGTCTGGAAGGACACGAGCGCTTGGAGGACGTTTTCCTGAACTACGAGCATATTCCTATTAAAAAAGCGCTGCATGGCGTAGCAACACAGCGTCGTGAAATCACTTGGATTACCCAAGACAGAACCTTTGAGGATATTACCACTGTTATGCCGATTAAGGTTGGCAGCGAGGTAGAAAGTGCTTTGGTGCTTTCCATGTCCATTGAGGATTTGAAAACAACCATCGCCCATGCAACAGGTTACAGCAGCCGTTACAGCCTGTACAGCATGGTTGGCGAAACCAGCGAATTTTTGGCGCTGCAGCATAAGGCAAGCCGCGTTGCCCGCACTGACCACAACATCCTGCTGCAGGGCGAGCCCGGTACCGGCAAGCAGCGTTTGGCACACGGCATTCATCAGGCCAGCCCCCGCGCTGCCGCTCCGCTGATTGCGGTAAAATGCCACAACGCATCTATGGCAGAGCTGGAGGCCGAATTCTTCGGTACAAATGAGGACGGACAGCAGTCCGCAGGCAAGCTGGAGCTTGCTATCGGCGGTACGCTGTTCCTCGACGAGGTAGAAAAGTTGCCGCTAGAAATGGGCGACAAGCTGGCTGATGCATTGACGCACGGCCTGCCTGCAACAGAAAAGGGCGGCAAGCCGCGTATGTTCGATGTGCGTGTAATCGCAGCCTGCGATTCCAACCTCAAGCGTTTGGCAGACAAGGGCTTGTTCTCCCGCAATCTGTATGAGCTGGTGCTGGATACCACTATGCGCGTGCCGCCTCTGCGTGAGCGTGTGAAGGATATCGAGGTTATCGCTTCGCATATTCTGGTAGAAATGTCCGCACAGCACAACCTGCCACAAAAACGCCTTTCTCCCGAGGCTGTTTCCCTGCTGCTGTCCTGCAGCTGGCCGGGCAACATCAAGCAGCTGCAGGGTGTTATCGAGCAGGCCTTCTTCCACACTCCCGGCAGCATCATCGAAGCAGAAAATATCAAGCTGCCTGGTGATAAAACCCTGGAGCGCTCCTGGAAGTATGACAAGGAAGCCTTTATTGCAGCCTGGAAATCTGCCGGCGGCAATATCAGTAAGCTGGCAACAATGCTTGATGTCAGCCGTGTAACCTTGTACCGTTATCTGAAGAAGTACGGCCTTGGACCGAAAGCAAAATAAAATTTAACCTGAATGCCCTCGAAGCAGGCTTGCCTGCTCCGGGGGCTTTTGCGTTTTGGCTTTAGCCCGTGGAGCGCTATCGAAATTCTTTTCAAAGAAATGAGATAGTGCTTCACACAGAACCACCAGCTATGCGGGTGCGCATTGATTATAACGAAAGCATTTAAGCTGTTATGGTATACGCTTTATAGACTGCTTGCGGAGCTGACACTTACCATTTTTCCAGAATTCCGGGGAAGTCGGCAATCGTCAGCATACAGCAGCTGCCGACGGCCAGCAATGTATCTGCATCAGTATCATATACATGAATCTGCATAGTAATCAACAGGTTATTATGCGAAACAACCTCAGCCTGTGCCTCTACCATTGCACCGGAAGGAGCGCCCTTAATGAAATCTACGGTCATCGATACCGTAACCACGCGCTTGCCCATAGCGGCGCAGGCGATGCCGGTGGCATTATCCACCAGTGTTGTAAGCAAGCCTCCGTGCAGCTTGCCGTTGAGGTTTGTGTGGATGGCAGGGTCGATGCGCAGGCCTACTGCAGCTTTGCCGCAGCTGATGCTGTGAACCTTTATGCCGCAGTGCTGCATAAAAGCGTTATGCGTGTAGATATCTTTTACGCTTCGGATAATTTCTTCCGGTTGCATAAATCATTCCTCCTTTAGACAGGCATCCAGCGCTTGGGCAACGTCGTTGCATTGCTCAAGGCTTGCTACCCAATTTTGTAAACGTAATGCCTTTGCTTCACCGTAAACAGGTACGGCAAGGCTCATAAACTTGGCACAGAGCTCCTCCCAAGTCAGAGGATTTTCCGGATCTCCCTTAGGATAATCAACCTGCATTGTAAGAGTTTGTCCGTTATGCAGCTGAATTTCTACTCTGGAAGCCAGCTTGGAAGCATCTGCTGCATGAAGCTGTTCCATAGCCTCATCGCGGATAACCTCGATGCGTTGCATTAAATCCGTAAGCTCTTTGTTGTGGATACATTCCTCGCTGAACTGCGCAATGCCTACTTCGCCGAACTTCAGCATTGCAGCGGAGCAATATTGAATACTGAATTTGCCGCCGTAGGGAGTTTGCAGCTGCGGATTGTTGATCAGATAGTTGGTAATATCGTTGACGTACAGCTTAATTTTAGCGATATCCTTGGGCTGCAGGGAATGAGCCTTGCGCAGCTCCTGAATGGCGTAAAGTGCGGCATGGGCGTGCTTGCAGCAGGCGTAGGGCTTGAAGGAGTTGATGTCGATTTTCAGTTTATCAGTGCTCATGTTTTCGGTAAGTTTTTCCAAATGCGGTTCTTTGACCATGGCACGGCAGAAGCCCTTTTCGCCTTCTAAAATTTCACTGGCTGCAGTAAAACACTTCTGCGACAGATAAGCGCTGAGGACACCGCTGTAGGAAGCCTTGCCCGTGTGCAGCGGCTTGCTCATGGCACCTTCTTTGAGAAATTCCCACAGGCCTGCGGCCTGGGTGCCGGCGCTGCCATAGCACATCAAGGTCTGCTGTGCGTCAAGTCCAAGAGCGTTGGCGGCAGCAGCACCGGCGGCGATGGTGCCTGCGGTACCGGTAGTATGCCAAAAGAAGTAGGATTCTGGGATAACCGCTTCGCCTACGCGGCCGCTGGCTTCGTAGCCTGCACAAATTGCTGCAATGAGCTGCTTGCCGCTTTTGTGTTCGGCCTCGCAGACAGCCAACGCTGGGGAAACAACAACGCAGGCCGGATGAATAATCGACGGGTTATGCAGGTCATCGAAATCCAAACTGTGAGAGGCAGCACTGTTGATAAAGGCTGAGTTCAGGGCACTGGCCTTTTTGGCGGGAAGGCTGCCGAAAATATTCGCCTGTTGTGCATCACCTTGCAGGATAACATCATGTATAATACGTACTGGTTTTTCCTGTGAACCGCGGATAGCAATTCCCAGCCAGTCCAACAGACATTTTTTAGCCATTTCGATGCTGTGAGCAGAAAGCTTTTCGTAGCACAATTCTGCGGTAAATTTTGCTAATGCTTTAGTTGTCATTGTTAATACCTGCCTTTGCTTTAATTTTAACTATTGCCATGGTATTCGCCAAATGCAACGTAAACACCTGCCTTAGCCTTAAAACAAATTACCTCCCTGCTGGTATTCTCCGAATACCTCGCGCAGTACGCCGCAGATTTCGCCTAAGGTTGCATAGGTTTTGACAGCATCAATAAGATAAGGCATAAGGTTAGCTTCTCCCTTGGCAGCTTCCTTCAGAGCTTTCAGGGAAGAATCTACTGC
>OKSN01000923.1_pt1 | contig 16990 bp, 14 predicted proteins | sample 1606191 | NCBI WGS metagenome assembly OKSN01 (sample SAMEA3879535, study PRJEB24766) | human gut metagenome | biome: human-associated habitat; feature: feces | place: USA | collected 1985/1987
GATGGACGGGATGAGGTCCATGCCGAAGGAGAAGGGGATGAGCAGCGCCACGCCCATGGTGGCGGTCATGCCCGGGATCGCGCCCAGCAGAACGCCGCCCAGCGCACCGATGAAGGTCATCAGAAGGACCTCGGGGTTGGACCAGACAGTCGCGTAGCTGGAAAGAAGCAGACTAAAATCCATAACTGTGCTCCCTCCTTATATCATGTCCACGAGGGTGCGCAGGAAATTCAGCGGACCCAGCGGAATATTGACGGTAAGCACCTTGTAGAACACCAGCCACATCAGCAGCGGCACCAGAATGCTCACAAGGATCATCTGCACCCAGTTGCGCTTGCCGATGAGGAACATAATGATCATCGAGAGCACCACAGCGCACAGGATGTAGCCGCAGCTCTTGAAGAGGGCGGCGAACAGCACACAGAGGAGGATGACGAAGTAGGCTGCGGCCAGACCCTTGTCCTTCAGGGGGTTCAGGGTGCCCACCTCAACGGCGGCGGGGTCGCCCTCCTTCATGGTGCCCATCAGCTTGAAGATGGACTGGAGGAGCAGGATGACGGAGAAGATGACCACGCCCACGATCATGACGCGGGGGAAGGTGGACGCCTGCACATAGGTGTTGGCCACCTCGGGGAAGTTGCCGGTCTGGAACCATGCCCAGATGCCGATGGCGAGGAAAATGATGGAGCCGATCAGGTTGGAAAAGGCCATCGTTTTCATTTTGTTTTTGTTCAAAAGGGGTTCCTCCTCTCTCTATTTTCAAAAAAGGGGCAGGCACGAACTGCCTGCCCCAGCAAATACGCAGAGAGACAAATCAGAGGCCGACAGCGTCCATAGCAGCTGCGACGTCGGTAGCCGCCTGCTTCAGGTAGTCCGCATAGCCCTGTGCATCCAGATAGGAGATAGCCTGACCGTTGTTGTTCATGAAGGTCACGAAATCGGGATCCTCGATGGCGGCGGCGCAGGCCTCTTCCAGACGGGTCATGATGGCATCGTCCACGCCCAGAGGAGCGGCCATGCCGCGCTGGGTGTAGTAGGTGATGTCGTAGCCCTGCTCCTTGCAGGTGGGCACGTCGGGGAAGACGGGGTTGCGCTCCTCGTCCATGACGCCGAGGCAGATCAGGTCGCCGGACTCGATGAAGCTGCGGGCCTCGGCCAGAGAAACGGTAACGCCCTGAATGAAGCCGCCGGCTGCATTCTGGACGGCGGTAGCAGCGCCCTCCTGATAGGTGATCATCTGGATGTCGATGCCGGTAGCGCTCATCAGGTAGCCGCCTGCGATGTGCCAGACAGAAGCGTTGGAGGAGCCGCCCATCTGCACCTCACCGGGGTGAGCCTTGCAGTAGTCGATGAAACCGGGCAGGTCGGTGATGCCGTTGCTTGCAGCCCACTTTGCGCCGACGGTGATGGCAGCTGCGTCGGTGTTGACGCGGCACAGGGGAGCGTAGTTCTCCCAAGTCAGCTCGCTGGTGCCCAGCTTCTTGTAGGTAGCCAGCTCGAAGGTGATCATGCCGATGGTGTAGCCGTCGGTGTTGGCGTCTGCGATGGCCTGATGGCCCAGGATGCCGCCGCCGCCCGTCTGGTTATCGACGGTCAGGGTCACACCCAGATTCTTGCCCATTGCCTCGCAGAATGCGCGCAGGCAGGAGTCCGTGCCGCCGCCTGCAGACCAGGGGCAGATGACCGAGATGCCCTTGGTGGGGTAATCGGTGGACTTGCCGCCAGCGGTGCTGGCAGCAGCGGAACCTGCAGTAGAAGCAGCAGTGCTATTGGAAGAGCCGCCGCAGGCGGTCAGGACGCCAGCAGCACCCACGACAGCAGAAGCTGCGAGGAAGTCACGACGAGAGATCTTTTTCATTTCTTGTTACCTCCGATTCATGTTGCGTTTATCCGTTTCATAGCTGTGCCGTGCTTTGCTCACAGCACCATTCCCTCCGCAAACGGACTCGCCTTTCGCTACTATGATAGCGCATATTTTTCCATCCCGCAATTAGATTCAAGCACAAATTTTTAACGGAATGTTTGTACAAAGTGACCCGATTGATTGTTTTTCTATCCGCCTGTCGTGCAGATATTCAGGAGCTTCGCTTTTATATACAAGATTCTTTGCTGCTGTACTTTTGATGTATGCGGGCGTGCCGTGCGCCCGCGTCCCCCTCTCCCGGGACCGACTGACGCCAACGCAAAACCAGCCCGCAGGCCGGGCATTTTGTCCGTCCTGCGGGCTGGTCATTTCCTGTGAAATTACGCTCTCCCTGCGCCCCGGTCGAGTATCTTATCGAAGCGGGAAAAGAAAGTAATGGCCGTGATGGTCGCGGCCAGAAGGTCGCTGACCGGCTCTGCCAGAAAGACGCCGAAGCATCTGTCCGCCACAAAATGGGGCAGGATAAAAATGAGGGGGATGAGCAGGATGATCTTGCGCAGGCAGGCCAGCAAAAGGCTCACCTTCGCCTGACCCAGCGCCATAAAGCTCTGCTGGCAGGCGATCTGGACACCGGTGGAGAAGATGCCCGCCATATAGATGCGCATGGCCCAGGTGGTATAATCGATCAGGGAGGCATCCGAGGTGAAGATGCCAGCCACTGCACCGGGAACCAGCATCATCAGCAGCCAGAAGATGGTGGTGTAGCTCAGGCAGAGGGTCAGCTGGAATCGGAATGCCTGCTTGACGCGGTCTTTCTTGCCTGCGCCGAAGTTGAAGCTCATCACCGGCTGGCCGCCCTGGCAGATGCCCGAGATGGGCATGGTGCACAGCTGGGAGGCGCTGGTGATCACGGTCATGGCACCCACGGCCACGTCACCGCCGTAACGGGCCAGGCTGGAGCTGAAACTGATGGACAGCAGGCTCTCGGTGGAGAGCATGACGAAGGTGGAAATGCCCAGTGCCAGCACGGGCATGATGATCTTCCCTTCCAGCTTCATGTCCTCTTTGCGGATCTTGAGGATGGTCTTGGGGCCGGTGAGGAAGCGGATGACCCAGATGGCACCCACTGCCTGGCTCAGCACGGTGGCAATGGCAGCACCCTTTACGCCCATGCCCAGCCCAAAGATGAGGATGGGGTCCAGCACGATGTTGATGACCGCGCCGATAACGGTGGTCAGCATACTGATCTTGGCAAAGCCCTGCGCAGTGATGAAGGTGTTCATGCCAAGCACGATCAGCACGCAGATGGTGCCCAGAATGTAGATGCGGCTGTAAGCCAGAGCGTAGGGCAGGGTGGTGTCACTGGCACCAAACAGCCGCAGCAGGGTGGGTGCGGCGGCGTAAAAGACGATGGTCAGGACGACCGAGAAGAGCAGCAGCATGGTAAAGCTGTTGCTGACGATCTTTTCTGCCTGCTTCTTGTCGCCCTGGCCCATGGCGATGGCGGTGCGGGGCGCGCCGCCGGAGCCGATGAGCATGGCAAAGGCGTTCAGGAGCATCAGGATGGGGGTAAACAGGCCCACGCCGGTCAGAGCCGCCGCGCCGATCCCCGAGATGTGGCCGATGTAGATGCGGTCCACGATGTTGTACAGCAGGTTGACCACCTGCGCCACAACGGCGGGGATCATCAGCTGGAGCAGGAGCTTTTTCACGTCACCCGTGCCCATATCCTGCTGTTTTTTCTGCGTTTGTGCCATGGAAAGTGTCTCCTTTGGTTTGAGCGAGACGGAGAGGGCTGCCCTCAGAACGTCAGGCCGAAGTTCATCTCGTAGTAGTTGCCCGCGGCATCACGGTAGGCGTAAGCCTTGCCGTTCTCGTCCTTCATGCTGTCGGGCATGTAGGCATCCTTTGCAAAGCCGGGCACGTCGTTGGGGCTGATGCAGACACCGTCCGCGTTCACAGCCAGCACCTCGTCGCCCTTGGGCAGGGTCAGGGGCAGTTTGCCAACGGGAGCAAAGCGGCCGAACATCACATCCAGCGTTGCGGAGGGGTAGGTGTCAAAGCCGACGGTCAGAGCGTCAGAGACCTTCTCCACATTGCCGACCTCCCAGGCCAGCGGGCAGTTGATGTTGGAAACGACCTTGCCGCCGTGTGCGTGGACCGCAGCAGCGATACCGGCCAGACGGTTTGCGCCCACCAGAGTGGTCTCCTTGTGGGTCTCGGTGGTGGGCTTGCCGCTCTCGTCCACGTTGCAGACCGTCTTGTCCTCGCAGATGTCCAGCTCCAGGTAGCCCGGGGTGGCGTTGAAGTATGCACCGGACTGGGGGCTGACCATCAGCAGGGCCACCTGGGCCTCATCGGGGGTGTCCACCAGAGTGACATTGCCCAGCATCTCGCGCAGGGCCTTGGTGGCGGCCTCACCGGCCTCGGCGCTCTTGCCAAAGGCCTCAGCGTAGACCTTGGTGCCGTCCTTCAGGGGCAGGGTGCCGTCGTTCTTCAGCAGGACAACGGACTCGCGGTGCACGCGGGAAGCTTCCTCCCAGTCGGCCTTGGTGGCAACGACCTCGGCGGCCTTCCTGGGGTCGGCGTAGGTGTCCTCGAACATGCCCTGACGGAACAGCTCGGTCAGGGTGCGGCTGACAGCGCGGTTCAGGCTGGCATCGGTCAGCACCAGATCTTCCTTCTTGAAGCCGGCGGGCACCGCGTGGGTGTCGTAGTAGTCGTTGGTGCCGCGGGCGTAGCTCTCCTCGCCCAGCTCGTTGTCCAGCAGGCCGGAGATCAGGTCCACGCCGCTCTGGGTGACAGCATAGCCGATGCGCTCGGGCTCGTCCAGCATGTCAACGCCCCAGCACATGTTGTGGACGATGCCGGTGTCGGAGTTGATGTAGCCCTTGAAGCCCATCTGGCCGCGCAGCAGGCCGTCGATGAACACCTTGTTGTAGGCAAAGCCGTAGGGCTGGAGCTCGATGGGGTTGCCGTTGAAGTCCTCCTGCGGAGCGCTCTTCTCGGCGCTGGGCTTGGAGTAGTAGGGCATGATGGACTCGGCATTGTGGCGGATGGCTGCGCGGAATGCCGGGATGTGGTACTTCTGCAGGGAGCCGGGGGTGGCGTAGATGTTCCACTGGCCTGCTGCATAGTGGGGGTCAAAGCCGTTCTCACGGGCACCGCCGCCGGGGAAGTGCTTCACAGTCATGGAAACACCCTCGGGGGTAACGCCGTTGCTGCCGCCCTGGATGCCGGGGATCAGGTGGTCGAAGATCTCCTCGATCAGTGCGGGGTCCTCGCCAAAGGTACCGAAGGTGCGCTGCCAACGGGGGTCGGTGACGCAGTCGGCCATGTACATGTAGCCCTTCTTCAGGCCGCAGGCGTTCCACTCGCGGCGGATGGTGTCGGCGAACTTGTCGATGATGTCGATGCGTGCGGTGCCCTTGACGGCAGCAGCAATGCCCAGGGTGCCGGGATAAGTGGCAAACACGCCGGTGGCATCGTTCATGCCGAACACGACCTCGCCGTTCTCGTTGCGGCTGTTGGACATGACCTGCATGGGAACAAAGTGATCACAGGTCTCGGTCAGGTACTGCAGCTGGTTCAGGTAATCTGCCAGATCCTCGGGCGTGGGGCTCTCGCGCAGGATGACGTGGCGGTTGAAGCTCTTCTTGACCATGTCAGAGGTGCTGGGCAGGGACTGGGAGCCGAAGATGCTGTCGGAGACGTTCACGGGTGCCTCGTCCAGCAGGCCGCTTTCGTCCGCCACGGGCTTGTGGCCGTTGGCTGCCAGACGGGGGGAAGGATACTTGGGGCCCATGCGCCAGTCGGAGGTGAAGATCTGGCCGATCTTCTCGCTGGTGGTCAGGACCTTGACATAGGCCTCGGCGCGCTCAGCCGGGGTCAAGCGCCAGTCGTTGACTGCGCTGACGGTGCCGGTGCCGTCGATGTCCTTGAAATACAGGCCGTCCTGCTCGATGACCTTGCGCTCCACGGTGCTGATGGTGGGGCCGTTGGGGTTCTGGTAGCGCTTTACGCGCTCGGATGCTTTCACTGCCATAGTGTTTTCTCCTTTTCTTTTGAACGCAGCGGCCCATGCCACGGGGCCGCAGATGCTATACCTATTATAATAGGCCGCCGCGCGGAACAACTAGAAAATTTTTTGGATATTTCCGCACTTTCCTTGTATTCTTTTTTGTGTGCGGTTGGAATACAGACCTGTTTTGTGGAATGTGCTGTACTAGCATCTTGCAATCATGTGCAAAATGACGAACGCTGTTTTTTAAAACTGTTGATTTCGCCCAAGGAGAGTAAAATTGTCCTGTTTTATCTCAAAATTTTACTAACAGAAATTTGAGAGAAGGTTCATAATGTATACATAAAATCCCCCGGTTCGCGATGTGGCAGCCGCAGCCCACGGGGGGACCGAATGGAAGGCCGGAGTGAGTGGCAGCACACCGGCCGCAGAATTGAAAGGAGAGCTTCTCTATGGCAAAGGTCAAACAGCCGCTTGAAGAAAACGGCATCCACAGAGCGAAAATGTGGGAGATCATGATGTACGCTCTGAACAACACCTCCACCAACACCTACATGATGGTGGTCGGTTACATCAGCTACTTCCTGATCGGTATCGTCGGTCTGGCATCCGTGCTGGCCGGTTCCATTGTTACCATCATGCGCATCTGGGACGGTGTCACCGACCCGTTCGTTGGTATGATGGTCGATAAGACCAACGGCAAGTTCGGCAAAAACCGTCCGTTCATTGTCATCGGCCAGATCATCATGTTCGCCACCACCTTCGTGATGTTCAACTTCATCCCCAAGATGGGCACTGGTGTCCGCTTTGTTGCGTTCATCATCATCTACATGATCTACATCATTGGCTATACCTGCCAGTGCGTTGTCACCAAGTCTGCTCAGACCTGCCTGACCAACGATCCCAAGCAGCGCCCCATCTTCGCAATGTGCGATACCGTGTACAACATCATCCTGATGAACATCGTCATCCCTGTCATCGTTACCGACAGCCTGGTTCCCAAGTTCACCCTGACTGCCGAGGCCAACGCTGCAGAGATCACTTCTCTGGTGGCACAGAACCCCGCTCTGGCAGGCATCGTGGAGAAGTCTGGCGGCAACCTGTCCGCTTTCTACAACCCCGGCCTGTTCACCACCATGCAGCTGATGTTCGGCGGCCTGTCTGCAGTGTTTGCAGTCTGCGCCATCATTGCTCTGTGGCGTAAGGACCGTCCCAAGTACTTCGGCCTGGGCACCACCCAGAAGGTCGGCGTTAAGGATTACGTTGACACCCTGGCTCACAACCGCGCCATCCAGATGCTGGTGGTCTCCGCATCTACCGATAAGCTGTTCATGTCTACCATGAGCAACTCCACCGTTATGATCTGCCTGTTCGGCATCATCTTCGGCAACTATGCCGCATTCTCCAGCTACTCTCAGATCACCTCTATCCCCATCGCTCTGATCTCCATCCTGCTGATGAACAAGATCGCTCGTCAGATGGGCCAGAAGGCATCCATGATGACCGGCACCTATGGCGGTATCATCGGTTCTATCATCATCACCCTGTTCCTGGTCTTTGTGAACCCCAGGGGCGATGCTTCCAAGTTTGCGATCCCCGCATTCCGTATCATCCGTCCCGACACCTGGGGCACCCTGTTCACCGGCTGGAGTGCAGTGGGCCTGATCTTCATCCTGCTGGTCATCGCATGGCGCGGTGTGCAGGCTCTGTCCTCCTCTATCGTTATCACCATGACCGCTGACTGCGCCGACTACGAGGTTTATCGTACCGGCAAGTACGTCCCCGGCCTGATGGGCACCCTGTTCAGCTTTGTGGATAAGCTGGTCTCCTCTCTGGCAACCACTCTGGTGGCCCTGTTCTACTCCATGGTCGGCTTCAAGGACGCTCTGCCCGATACCCTGACTCCGTACTCTGACGGCATCTTCTGGGCAACCATCGGCTGCTTTGTCCTGCTGCCCATCGTTGGCTGGCTGTGCAACGTTGTTGCCATGCACTTCTATCCCCTGACCAAGGAGAAGATGGAAGAGATCCAGGCTGAGATCGGCCGCATCAAGGCTGAGGCTGCTGCAAAGCAGGCTTAATGCCAACCATCTCCCTGCGGAAATTTTGAATGAGGGACAGCGCTGCTGTCCTGCATCGTAACCGGAAATGTCCTGCGGCGGGCCATCCTCTGCCGCAGGACTTTCTGATACCTGAGACCCGGAAGGAATACCACTATGGCAGAAGAAAACAAGCTGAACCAGACCCCTGAGATCACCCCGGCCCCCTCCGCTGAGACCCCGGAAAAGGCTCCCACCACCGGCGAGCTGCTGGGCGATGTGGAGCACTACGACGAGGATAAGGATGATTGGAGCACCGGCTATTACGGCACCGGCAGCCGCCAGCAGGTAACGGACGATGTGTTCCATAAGCTGGAAACCGGCGAAAAGTTCACCCGGGATGATTTTATCAAGGCAGAGCTGGCGCTGCAGGATGCCAAGCTGGAAGCTGGCATCGATCCCGAAAAGGAGAAGAGCCCGGGCCTCATTGGGAAGTATCACGATTGGAAAAAGAACCGCGTAAGGCACAAGGTGAACAAAAAGAAGTACCTTCTGCTCTGCCTGTTTCTGGGCTGGTGCGGCGGCCACCGCTACTATGAAAAGCGGTATGTGCTGGCGGCCTTCTACACCCTGTTCTTCTGGAGCGTGGTGCCCTTCTTCCTCTGCGTGACCGACCTTCTCATTGCACTGCCCATGCAGGCCGATGAGAACGGCGACATCCTGATCTGACATCTTCCTCTATTCATTCATTTACCTCCTAGCGCCAGAAAGGGCCTGCGGCATTTGCCGTGGGCCCTTTCTGGCGTTTGCAGGCCCGTTCTCCGGCGCAGAACATAGTGGCAGCTAACTGGCGTTGTGCTATACTAGTATATCAATTGATTGTGCAATAAGCACAATAGAATTTTTCACATTAGTGAAACTTTTCCCATAATCGTAAAATTGACCTGTTTTACCTTAAAATATTACTAACAGATAGATCAAAAAGCGTTCATAATATAGACATAAAGTTCCGGACGGGCTGGTACGCAGTGGCAGCTGTAAGCCCCATGGAGAAAACGGAGAATGTTCCTGTGTGAACAAAGGAGAGAATGAAATGGCAAAAACCAGAAGTCTGCCGGATAAGTTCTATGATAAGGACTATGAGCACAACGGCATCCACCGCGTTCCCCTGTGGCGTATCGCAGGCTACGCGCTGAACAACACCGCAACCAACCTGTACCTGATGATGATGAACTACGCCACCTACTACCTGATGGGCTGGGTCGGCGTTGGCATGATGGTCGCTTCTTCCCTGACCATGATGATGCGTATCTGGGACGGTGTCACTGACCCGTTCGTGGGCTTTATGGTGGATAAGACCAACGGCAAGTTCGGCAAGAACCGCCCGTTCATCGTGATCGGTCAGATCATCCTGTGCGTCACCAGCTACATCGCTTTCCATGTGACCCACAAGCTGCCTCAGGGCGTGCGCTTCCCCTTCTATGTGGTCGTTCTGATGGTCTACTACCTGGGCTACACCTGCCAGTGTGTTGTTACCAAGTCTGCACAGAGCTGCATGACCAATGACCCCAAGCAGCGCCCCATGTTCGCTTCCTTCGACGGTGTGTTCAACACCCTGCTGTTCGCTGTTATGGGCGTTATTGTCCCCCGTATTGCTGATGGCTACACCGATGTGGGCGGCTACGCATCTCTGGAGTTCTTTGACACCCTGTGGAAGATGACTGCTGTCATGTCTGCGATCTTCACCATCATCGCTGTGATCTCCATCGCTCCCAAGGATCGTTCCGAGTTCTTCGGCACCGGCAAACCTGTCAAGGTCGGCCTGAAGGATTACTGGGATACCCTGAAGAACAACCGCGCCATTCAGATGCTGGTCCTGTCCGCATCTACCGATAAGCTGGGTTCTTCTGCAAAGTCCAGCGCCGTCATGGTCGCCATGTTCGCCTGCATCGCCGGTTCCAACCTGCTGCAGAGTAACGTTACCGGTCTGGTGACCATCCCCAGCACCATCGTGTGCTTCCTGTTCATCAGCTTCTTTGCTACCCGTCTGGGTCAGCGCAAGGCTATGTTGATCGGTTCTGTGGGCGGTCTGATCACCAATGGTATCCTGGCAGCTCTGTGGCTGCTGGGCGATCCCACCACCATGACCTCCAACCCCGAGACTGGTGCTCTGAACTGGGGCTACTTCCTGATCATCTATCTGGTCTTTACCATCATCACTGCTGGTTTCCAGGGTATCTCCGGTAACATCGTCATCCCCATGACCGCTGACTGCGCTGACTACGAAGTCTACCGTACCGGCAAGTACGTCCCCGGCCTGATGGGCACCCTGTTCAGCTTCGTGGATAAGCTGGTCTCCTCTTTCGCTCCCATGGTCGCCGGTATCATGTTCAGCATGTGCGGCTTCACCGACCACAACCCCGTTATGGGTGACCCTGTTACCCCGGGCCTGCGTATGGGCGTTGTCTTCTGCGCATACGGCATGATCATGATCGGCCTGGTCTGCAACCTGATCGCTATGAAGTTCTATCCCCTGACCAAGGAGAAGATGGAAGAGATCCAGGATGAGGTCGCTCAGATCAAGATGAAGACCATGGCTGAGAACGCCTAATTGGTACTTGCAATTTTCTGCGGAAACCTGTAAAATCAAATAGGAAAACCGCTCGCCCTTGCGGCGGGCGGTTTTCTGCTTTTGGAACAAAATTCAGACAAGAGGTACATCGTAAATGGAAGAAAAGACACAGTGGGTAAAGGACCCGGACCATGGGTTCATCTGGAACACCATCGACCACCTGTTATACTGGAGAGAACACCGTGAAAAGCACTGTGTCAGCCGCAAGAAGTATATGCGCCTGTGCATTCTGGGTGCGTTTGGTGCGCACCAGTTCTATGCCAAGCGTCCGGTGCTGGGCCTGCTGTATCTGGCAACCTTCTGGAGTGGTTTCTCTGCCGCTATGACTATCGTGGACTTCATCATTGCCGTGCCCATGAAACCGGACGAGAACGGCAACATCTGGCTGTAAAAAGCCCTCTGGCGGCCTGCTGGGCCGGAAAGGAAAACACCCTATGGATAATGTCATGCAGTTTCTGTTCAACACCAACCACGAGCAGCCCAGCATCTTGGTCTGGATCCTGCTGATCGTGATCGCGGTCGTGATTCCCAATTACGTCAGATATCGGATGGAGCAGAAGCGCTCCAATGATTCTGTTCCCACCCAGAACCCTGCCCGTTCTGCCCCGCGCAAGAAGAAGCGCAGTAAAAAGCGCTGAGCCACAGGCTGGGGCAGCACGGTAAAGATGCTTTGATATTTTATGATCTCCCATAACCAAAAGGGCCCTGCAAATGCCGCAGGGCCCTTTTGGCTTGCAAGAGAGTGTGGGAGATGAGAAAACAGATTGACGACTGATAGCAAATGTGCTATCATAAGGCTGAGGGATAAGCCGCACATAGAAGAGGAACATGAATGTATACAGTCGAATTTTACGAGAACGACAGAGGCGTTTCCGAACTGTGGGACTTTTTGGAAGAGCTGCGGATAAAAAGCGCATCCAATAAGGATGCGCGAATACAGTATAAACAGATCGTGTTGTATATCCAGCTGCTGCAGGACAACGGAACACGGCTTTCCGAGAATGTGACGAAGCATCTGATGGATGGCATCTGGGAGCTGCGTCCGGGAAATAACCGGGTATTCTACTTCTGTTGGCGGGGTGACCGGTTTGTGCTGCTGCACCAGTTTCGGAAGAAATCGCAAAAAACACCGCGGCGTGAAATTGAACGAGCAAAAGCGGAACGTGATGATTGGCTTGCAAGAAAGGGTGAATGAATATGAGGACCTGGAACGATTATAAGGAGCATGTGGCAGCTGTTGACCCGGACATTGCAAAGGATATCCGGGAAGCGGAAGCGATGTCTGCAATCGTGAAAGCAATGGTAGAGCAGCGCAATGCGATGGGATTGAGCCAGCGGGAACTGGCAGCGAGGTGCGGCATTCCGCAATCCTCGGTGGCACGGATCGAATCCTTTAAAACGATGCCCAATCTGGATACCCTGCTGAAAATCTTCCAGCAGCTGGGTTTGAAATTGACCATCTCAGCGGCCTGATTCATCTTGCCATTTGCCGCATACAAAAACCGCCCCGGCGGCTGCTTTGAGCAGTGCCGGGGCGGTTCGTTTGTTTTTTATCAGATGCAGGAAGTACTTACTTCTTGATCTTGATCAGCTGTGCGTTCAGGCTCTCGATAAAGCCGTCGGGCATGTTGATCATCTTAGCCATAGTCTCAGGGGTCATGCGCTTCATCATATCCCACATGCCAACGCCGGGCTTGATGTCAAAGTTGGTGGCCAGCTTGACAGCCCTGGTAGCGAGAGCCAGAGCCTCTTCGTTCTTGGAGAGATCCTCCATGCTGTCCTTGATGCTGTAATAGCCCTCGGGGAACTCCATCGGAGCCTTCAGATCCAGGCTGCCGACCTGCTTGAACCAGTTGGCAACGCCCTCCTGACGCTCGTTGAACTCGGGCAGAGTGTAGCAATCAGGCTCCTTCTCGACCTTTTCCAGCGTGATGGAATCCTTCACGTCACCGGCAACGGCCAGGATGGTGTTGAAGCCCTCTTCCAGAGCAACGTTGAACTTGAACACGCGGTGTGCGGTCTGCTGGCCGACTTCCTTACCGTTGACGTACAGCACAACGGTGTCCTGGTTGGAGTAGACCTTGATCTCGGTGGTCTCGCCTGCGCGCTGTGCATGGCGGCGGCCGGCGATGTGGACCATGGGCTGCTTGGACCAGTATGCCTGGTAGACAAAGTAGCTGTCCTTCTTGGTCTTGCGGTCAATGGTCATCAGGCCCTTGTTGTTGCGGCCTGCAACGCCGCCCTCGTTGCGGGCAGCACAGCCAAAGTCGAACATGTTCCAGCAGTGGGTAGCCCACACCCAGGGACGATCCTCGAACACCTGAGCCAGATGCTCGTGGTACAGTGCCTGATACTCCTCGGTGTAGTCCTTGCACTGGGGATCATTGCTGTGCCAGTTGATGATGCCCTCGGTGCCGTACTCGGAGATGCCGATGCAGATGTCGGGGTGCTCGGCGTGGAACTTGTCCAGCCAGGGGCCGTTCTGCTCCATCTTGCCGCCGTACCAGCCGAAGTAGTGGTTGTAGCTCTCTACATCGGTGATGTGATGCATGGGGCCGTCAACAGGGGTGTTGGAGACGTGGGCAATGGTGGTGAGACGGGTGGGATCCAGCTCACGCACCAGCTTCTGCAGGTCGTGGTGGTTGTCCACCAGCTCCTGGCAGATGCCGCCGATCAGGATCTCGTTGGACAGGCCCCAGAACATGATGGAGGGGTGGTTGTAGTTCTGGATGATCAGTTCGGTCATCTGGTGACGGCAGTTCTGGTGAGCGGAGGGGTCCTTCTTAAAGACGCTGATGAAGGGGATCTCAGCCCAGACGGCGAAGCCCAGCTCGTCACATGCGTCGTAGAAGTCCTGGCTGTGCTGATAGTGGGCCAGACGGATGGTGTTGGCACCCAGCTCCTTGATGAGCATGGCATCCTCGTAGTGATCCTCAGCGGTCAGGGCGTTGCCCTTGTACAGACGATCCTGATGGCGAGCCACGCCGCGCAGCGGGGTGGGCACGCCGTTGATGGAGAAGCCGTCGTTCGGGGTCACAGTATAGCTGCGGACACCCACGTTGGCGTAGATCTCATCAAAGGTCTCGTTGTTCTTCTGCAGGAGGGCGGTCACGGTGTACAGGTTGGGCTCGTCCATGCTCCACAGCTGGGCATCGGGAACGTACAGGGTGACCTTGGTGCTGTCGCAGGGGCGCACGCCGGAAGCAACTTCGTTGCCGTAGCAGTCCTCGATGCTGTACATCACAGTGTAGGCCTCTTCGCCGTTGGTGACCCAGCTCTCGATCTCAAAGGTGGCACCGCCGTCCTCGGTGGGCTTGGGGGTGACCTTGATGCCGGGGCCGCCGAAGTAGTCCAGGTCAAAGTGGGTGCCGGGCACGCTGATCAGGTTCACGCCGCGGTACAGGCCGCCGTAGAAGGTGAAGTCGGCGGAAGCGGGGTACATGGAGGGGGTGTCCTCGTTGGAGACCTCGATGGTCAGCTCGTTGTCGCCCTCGTGGCACAGGTCGGTGACATCGGCACGGAAGATGGAGAAGCCGCCCTCGTGGGTGGTTGCCACCTGGCCGTTGACCTTCACAGTTGCGGCCAGAGCAGCTGCCAGCACCTCAACGTAGGTGCGGCCGCCAGCCAGAGGCTGCTTGGGCTGGGTAAAGGTGCGGGTGTAGACACCGGTGGTGCGCAGATAGCTGCCGTTGCCGTCCATGCCGTCCACAGCGTTCCAGGTGTGGGGCAGGGTGACCTGCTCGGTGGGACGCTCGCCCTTGGGGAAGGACAGGGTCCAGTTTTCGTTCAAGGAAATGATCTCTCTCATCGATACTGCTCCTTCTGGTTTTCTTCTTTGTTTCGGCGGCCTGTATGGCAGAAGAAATGCCGGAAACAGGCCGGTTGTTGATTTTAGTATAGCACATCAGAGGGGGGCAGAGTTTGTACAATCTTTTGGCAAAATAGTAATATTTTGTGAAAATCCAGACGATGATTCCATGATTTTACAATCTTGCCCTTGGAAATGACAGCACAGCATGAAAAAGGTGCCCCGGAGCAGAGACGAAAAAGAGGGTGTCCCACCCCACAGAGGGTGGCAGCGGCTTCCGCTCATCCCTGACCAGAGGGCCTCTTTGGCGCTGTGGGTCCCTCCGGCAGAAAGTGTTGACGGAATGGCGGCTTTTTGCTATAATTATATAGCTATGAATATGGAGATGTATCGAAGTGGTCGTAACGAGAACGACTCGAAATCCAAGTGGATGCTTCGCCGGATGTCTCCATATCACACGAGGGAACGTCAATTTTGATGTCCTGACAGGCTTCAAAGCCTGTCTGAACGATGCGTTTTCTAACAATATTCTAACATTAAATTTCTAAGATTCAAGAGGAAATCAGCAATATACAACTTGCAATTTTCTCTCGAAATACAACAAGGAGTAGTACTCAAGTGGTCGAAGAGGCGTGACTCGAAATCTCGTAGGCCCTGCAAGGGGCGCCAGGGTTCAAATCCCTGCTACTCCGCCAGGGGCGCAGATTCAAACGAATCTGCGCCTTTTTTGCTGCCAAATCCAACGGTGATGCTGTGACAACAATAGCGAAGATCCTACTTTGAAAGCCCGTTCTCTCCTAAATTCTCTCCAACAGGAACTTTAACAGGCCGCCTGTTGAATCCGTTAGAAATACTACCGTTCGTTGAAACTGCTGTGGAATGCAACGGTCTTTTTACTTTTTCGTTTCTAACAGCCCGGCAATGACCCCAGCCGACCCTTCCTTGCTCTTGTAATCGAGATGTGCGTAGATGTCAGCGGTGGTAGAAAAGGTACTGTGCCCCAGCCACTCCTGAACCTGCTTCATGGATACGCCGTTCATCACCATCAGGCTGGCACAGCTGTGGCGCAGATCGTGGAAGCGGATGCGGGGCAAGCTATACTTCCGAAGCAGCCAGTCGAAGTGCTCCGTCACGAAGTTCGGGCGGATCAGCTTGCCTTCCTGATCGGTGCAGACGAAATCCAGATACTCAGTGCTGTAGCTCTTCTTGAACAGCTTGCGGTAAAGCTGCTGCCTTTCCTTCTGCTTCAGAAGTTCTTCTTCCACAGCCGGGATCAGCGGCAGGGTGCGGCAGCTGGTCTTGTTCTTCATCACATCGCTGACCACAGGAACGTACTTGCCGTTCACCAACTGTTCCGTCACCTTGTGATTGATGGTGATGGACTTGCGCTCAAAGTCGATAGACGACCACTTCAGCCCAAGCACCTCGCTGCGGCGCAGACCGTAGTAGGCTGTAATGAGGATGCACAGGTGCAGGGGGTCATCCTGCGATACTTCCAGCAGCTGCTGGACTTCATCCTTGGAGTAGAAGTTGGGCCGGAAGCTGTTCTTCTTCGGGCGGTCAACTTTCAGCATCGGGTTGGTTTCCAGATAGTCCTTGCGGACGGCATCCTTAAACGCTTTACCGAAGATGGCGTGGTAGTGAATGACCGTGTTAGTGGTGTAGCCCTCCAGCAAGATCTTCTCCTGAAACTCATCCAGCACCTGTGGCGTGACCTCGCACAGCTTCAAGCCCAGCGGCTCAAAATACTGCGTGATGCGCCCGGTGATCATCCGATTGTAGCTGATAAAGGTTGCAGGCTGGATGGATGCCTTGTGGACTTGCACCCACTCGTTGAGATAGTCCAGAAACAGCATCTCCGACTTGCTGACGGGTTGGAGATGCTGCGGCAAGGGCTTGGCGGTTTTAGCATCTACTTTTTCGTAGGCTCCGCCCCGCCCTGTGGGCAGCTCCCCGGTCTCATCATAGTGGAGCAATACTTCCCGGAGCATGGATTCTGCCTTGCGCTTGTTGCCCCGGACAGTCAAACCTGTGGAGATCCACTTGATCCTCCGCTTGCCGTTGGCATCATAAAGATTGATCACGAAATAGAAACGTCCATTTTTCTCTTGGACAGACCCTGTAGTTTTCATCATAAACCTCCTTTGGGTCAACAGGCGTGCTGTCCGTTGCTGCACCCACAGCATACCACATCCAGCGGCGGATTTCCAGCCGGGAAGGTGCTCTGCCCGGTGAGCAGGAACTCGATCACACTCAACTTCGGGATACGATAGGTGCGGCCGATTTTAAGCGCAAATAGGCGGCGGGAACGGATCAGTTCCCCAACTGTATGGCGGTTCAGACCAAGCATCTCCGCAGCCTGCTGAAGGCTGACGGCATCGGGGTAGCCGGGAAACATCTGGGAATAGGCATTGTTAAACTTCATAGGCACTCCTTCAGCATAAGTAGTCTAAGGTCAAAAAGTGTGTTACCTGCGGCTATATCCTTTGCAGCAAAGCTGCGGTCAGGTGGCAATGTAAAGAGAGCTGGCAGTAGTTCCAACTCCCCCATCGCAGATAAGTTCAAACCCGTCTGCGTTAATAAGTTAAGGTCTCCCATATTGGTCCTCGACTTCCCTAGGAGTGGG
>OKSN01000942.1_pt1 | contig 16778 bp, 10 predicted proteins | sample 1606191 | NCBI WGS metagenome assembly OKSN01 (sample SAMEA3879535, study PRJEB24766) | human gut metagenome | biome: human-associated habitat; feature: feces | place: USA | collected 1985/1987
CTTGCCGGTCCTGCCGTTCTGTTCTATCGAGATGTCATAGCCGAGTTCCTCGAACTGCCAGAGCATCTTAGGTCCCGGAACTGTGAGGAAAAATGCAGCATTGAGCGCTTCACGTTTCATTCTGGCGTCCAAGTTCGAGTCTCCGCTGATGCCTGACGCGCCTTCTTTAAGTGCTTTGTAGGCAGTCCTTTCCTCATCGTGGCTTTCCATGAATCCCACATATGCGCCGAACGGCATTGTCGAACCGGTCCATAGGCCTTCGAAACCACTTCCGGCAGACTTGCCCATGGCTGACTGGCAATAAGCATTGTTCAGATTTCTCCAGACCTTCGCCCCGGCTTCGGCAAGAGCCTTTTCCTCGCTGGTCTCGCAGAAATGTTCCAGAATCACTACGGCATTCGGGTTATAGCTCTTCACGCTCTTCGTGTAGTCCGTAAGGATGTCCACGCGGCTCTGGTCGTAGTTGGAAGAGGTACTTTCGTCGCTCTTCTTGTTTGTGAAGCCCTTGGTGAGGTCGAAACGGAAGCCGTCCACGTGATATTCTTCCATAAGATACTTCAGGCTTTCCTTGACATGCTCACGGAAAGGCTGGTACTCGTGATTCCAGTCGTGGAACAGACTGTACGGATGAGGAGCATCGACATTGAACCACGGATTGTCGGATGCGGTCTTGTTGTTCTTCGAATCCCAGTAAAGTTTCGCATACGGATGTGCACCGGTCGCCTGATTGTAAACGACATCCACGATTACGGCCATACCCCTGGCATGACATCCGTCAATGAACTGCTTGTACATATTACGCGTACCATAGGCCTTGTCGAGAGCGAAATATGAGCATGGGTTATAGCCCCAGCTGTCATTGCCGTCAAATTCCTGTATCGGCATGAGTTCCACTGCATTGACACCGAGAGAAGAGAGATAGTCGAGCTTTCCGAGAGCACCAGGAATGTCACCGGTAGATGTGAAATCGCGGAAATGCATCTCGTAGATCACGAGGTCATTCTGGTCTGCGATCTTGAAGCCGGTGCTTGTCCAGTTATAGACATCCTTGTTCACCTTGAACGCAGATACGAGTCCGCTTGTGCCCTTAGGATATGCCGGAAGGTCAGGATATGTCGAAGATGAAATGTATTTGTCGTTCGAGCCGTCGTAAACGATCTCAGTATAAGGATCATGTATGCGGAAAGCCGAGCCGTCCTTGTTCACGAGATAGTACTGGAACATATATTCCTTGTCCGGATCCACATTTGTCAATGTGTACCACCAGCAGCCTGCCGCGTCGTCACGCTTCATGGAATAGTCATTGGAACGCTGCCAGTTGGAGAATTCTCCTGTCAGATAACAGTATTCGTGGCGCTTGTTCTTGTTGTCGAGATCGCGCAGAACCAGGGTCACGCTGCCGTCGGAATTATAATTGATGCCGTAGTGGGCGCCCGCAGGCATTGTCTCATTCACGACCGGCTTAGGCTCGAAAACGAATTTGTCATCTTTCACTTTGACGAACAGGTCCTCGGTCTGGAGCTTTCTGTCGGCACTACGCACGACTACACCGATCTTGTTTACAGGTGTATCACCGGAACCGAACCATTCCCTGACGGATGGCTGGATCGGAAGTTTCCAGAGATTCTTCTCCTCGCACGGCTGCCATTTGCATTTGTCAATGTTTTCTTCCCATTCAGCCTGGACGAACATCCACTCCGCCTCTACTACACCGATGTGGGCATACAAGTCTCCCTTGTAATCATAGAACGGGGATTTCTGGTCCGCCCTGTAATAAAGCACGCACGAAGCATCTGCCTCAGGCAATTCCGGAATCGCAAAAAGTCCTGTAGCAGAAGGATTTACAAGTTCATCTACAGGATGCTGAGTCACATTTACGACAGCGGTCTTGTATCCGGTCGCGGAAAACGAAATGGTCGCTGTCCTCAGTTCCTTATTGTTTTCAGAAACTGTGACAACGATATCGCACGAACCGGTTCCCGATGTCTTGTCTATTTCAAGCCAGTCATTCTTGGAGACTGTAGCCGTCCACTGTGACGCATTTGTCTTGAGTTCCAATGTCTGCGATGTTGCCGCTCTGGTAAAGAACAATGCGTCAGGTGTGACTTGCAGTTTCTTCCCCTGCTGGACTTGTTCTTCCTTGCTGCAGGAAACGAGTGCCGACAGACACAGAACGGACAGGACAAAAAATCTTGTAATGTTTTTCATGATAAATTAGAGTTTCACAAGTACTGGCTTGAGAATTTTTCAAAAAGGGCAGGCCTTTCTTTAGCGCAGGGCCTGCCCGGATTATATATTCAGAAAATCCACACTTTAGCTCAGGAGATCGAGACTGAAATCAGATGTCTCAGTATTGAATACGAGCGAGTATTCTCCGGCTGGTTTAGTGAACTTGATATTGCCTCCGCCGAAAACGACATTATCCAACTCTCCTCCGAAAGAATATGTCCAGTCAGAATTGAAACGGATCTTGATCTCGTCATCCGGTTTCATTTTAAAATCTATTGCCGCAGCCCATTTTGAACCTTTCTTCGACATCGAGAAGAATGTTCCCCAGCCCGAAGCCTCGAAACTGCCGCCGATTTCGAGATTCTTCACCTGAACCATCACGAGTGTTCCGTTCTTCTTGTCAAGCTTGATGTAATACAATCCTGAAGGGACTTTGATGTTGGAACCGCCCAGTGTATTCGATTCCGCATACGCAAATGGGAGGGACTCACTGCCTTTGATTTCTACTGTCACATCCTCGAAGCCAAAATCAGTTTCTGACCATGAAGGAGTCGCACTGAACTTGAATTCCGCATCAGAATCATCCTCAGTGAAGAGATCCACAAAGCCCTGGTACACGCCCTTCTGCTTTGAGGAAAGAGAGAGTGCAGGAGCATTGGCAATATCCCACTTCTGATAACTTCCAGGAAGCCACATCTTCTTAGGGAATGACAGGCCATAATTAGTAATCTTGACATTCACTGCATTGGAAACGACACCGTCAGGAAGGCTATTGCAATATGCATATACCTTGAATGTCAATTCTGCTTCCTTGCCTTCAGCTGCGCCAGCTGCAAGTACAGCGTCGTTTAGACCGTCAACAGTGGACCTGTATGATGTTCCGTCAAGGTTTTTGGCAAGTTCCGTTTCTTTGCCGTCACCGCACTTCATGGTAACCTTGTATGTAACGTCCTCACCATATTCAAGTCTGGCAGCAGCCCAAACAAGGACTTCGATTTCGTCAGCAGCTTTTTCCTTGTCGAGGACGATCACTGGTGCAGGTGCACTCAATACAGGTGCGACAGCATCGTCATAGAAGTAAACCTTCACGGCTAATGCCGGAGAAGAATACACTTTACCAGCATTGTCCGCAACACTTACGGAGAATGAAAGCTGATGGGTCGCATTCTTTTCCAACTCGAAATTAGTCTTGAGGAAGGTTCTGAGTTCCTCCTTGGAGATGGTGCAGAACGCATCTTTGATTCCCTGTTTGAGGACGGCTTCCTTCTCTCCGCTCTTTACATTCAAGTTATAGAGATATGCATCAGCATCGACGAAACGCGCAGCTGTCCAGGTAAAAGTCACGGATTCCGCCTTGGTTCCGTTGGTAATGAGGATATCCGAATGTACATCCATCACCGGAGCGACTGGACTCGTCGAGAAGGTGTCCTCACTTTCTATGGTGCAGGCTACTGCCGCAATAGCTACGGCAGAGGCTGCAAATATATTTCTAATCCATTTCATAAGTCAAACCTGTTTATTGTTTTTCATAAGTCACCACAATCGGTGTCCTGTTGGCGTGCAGGCGGACGATATAGTCACCTGTTCCAGGAGCAGGAATGTTCTCACCACCCTTGGTGATTTCAAAGCCGCCGGCAATGTCTGTAGTTGCAACTGCGCTGCCGTACTTGTGTTCCCAACTTCCGTTCAGTCTAAGAAGCCACTCCTTGCCTTCAGTGAAGCTGATGACTGGAGACTCCCAGACATTCTTCGCAACATTGTACGTGAATTCAGGCTCCTCGCTCTCTTTCCATTCGTTAAAATCTCCGATAAGAGCGACTTTGGATACGACCTCCCTTGCGACAGTCTTAGTCTTGGTGTTGATGGTCAGCCACATGATCGGCTCTTCAGCAGTCACGGAGAAGTTTCCGTCACTATTTGCAGGATCTGCAACTTCCCAGCCTTCCGGTTTATATCCGTCATTCATTCCGACCCATGACTGATTCTCATCGACAATCTTGAAATAATAAGGAGTCTCAGCCTCGTTGGACACATCCACCAGAATCTTGTAGGTGCTGGTTCCTGCCTCGACTTCTATGATTTCAGTTCCGAACTGACTCCAATCCTGATACTTTCCAGGAAGCCAGATGCTCTTCTTAGGAGGAAGATAGGTATGAACCATGAAAGAAACTTTTTCCGAAGTCAATGCCGGTGAGTTCACCACGTCTTTCAGAGTTGCTTCCACATAGGCACTGATGGTAACATCGGAATTCTTTTCACCATTCAGTGAACTGCATATCATACCTACAAAGTCGCCCTTGTTGATGCTGAGAGAATTCTTGTAGTTCTGTCCTACAAGAACCTTCTCTTTTCCAAGTTCCGCATATACGGAGTAGAGAATTTCAGTCTTTGCTCCAAAATCAGCAGGATCCCATGTAAAGATCACCTGCTCCACCTTGGTGGTGTTCGCATCCGAGAGGACATTGGAAACCGGCCTGAGAACAGGAGCCGTCATATCTGACGAAATCTGTTCCATTGGCAAATCCAAGGTGCAGGATGCAGCCAGAGCCGCAATAGCGGCAATTGCCATATATTTCAATGATTTCATAATATCGATTTTATAATGTTGTCAATCCGATTAATAACCTTCATTCTGGATGAGGTTGCTGTTGGAGCTGAGGTCGCTCTGGATAATCGGGAATATGGTCCTGTATGAAGGAATCGCAATCTTACCATTCAAGATACCGCCCTTGAGTGTCCAAGGATAGTTCACGTCCGTAAACTTGCCGAAACGGATGAGATCGACACGACGGTGACCTTCCCACATGAACTCGCGGGCCCTTTCATCAAGCAGCCATTCAAGCCTGATCGTCGTCGGCATCGGAACGCCTGCACGGTTGCGAAGTTCCTTTACATATTCCAATGCCTTGGAATCCTTGACTGTACCGCCGTTCAGACGGGCATCTGCCTCAGCATAGTTGAGATACATTTCGGCCAGACGGAAAACAGGCATGTCGGCAGAAGAAAGTTTCCAGTTTCCCGGAACGCCGTCCTGCTGGGCGAGTTTGTCTTTGGAATCAAGTCCGCAGAACTTCCAGCACATCCAGCCTGTTGAAACCTTATTTCCATCAAACTCCTTAGTTGAACCGTAATTCGTAAAGAACGCGCGTTTGTCACTGGTAGCCCTGTCATATCCGAAGACATTGGTCTTGCTGCCCCAGACTACGCCATTGAGATCGAAACGGGCCACATAGTCATCAGGCACATGGTAACCTGCCCAGTTCTCGCCATTGATCTTCGGCAGTCCGAACTCAGCTCCGAGCTTGAGGTTCGCTTCCTCACTGAGGGATGCTGAAGCGAAGGTGGAAGTACCGCCCCAGCTCTGGGTAGAAACTCTGTCGTAAGCAATAGCGAAGATGAACTCTTTCTCTGCAGAACCATTCTCGGTATTGTCCTGACGGAACATATCTGAATACTTAGGAGCGAGGGTATAACCCATTTCTATCACCTTCTGCGCAGCATCCTTTGCATCCTGCCATCTTGCTGTTCCGGTATAGACCTCGGCATTGAGATACATACGGCTGAGGAGAGCCCAGACTGAGCCCTTGGTAGGACGTGGATAAGGAACGGCACCTTTTGCAGGCATTGCGCTATTGTCTGAACCAAGGTCAAGAAGCTCTGTTTCAAGCCATTTGAAGAGGTCCGCCCTGGTAATGCGGGATGGATTGTCACCACCGATGTTCTCAGGCATAGGGAAAGGAGGGTTACCGAATTCGTCCATGAGAACGTAGAAGAACATTGCCCTGTGGAAACGTGCCTCTGCCCTGTAACCTGCAATTTCACCCTTGATTCCTGACTGTCCGCGGGCGTCGAGTTTGCTGTCCGTGGTCTGGAGAAGGAATTCGTTCGCGAGAGCGATGGCCTTCACTGCACGAGTATATACGGCTACCAAAGCGTCGTTTGAGCCAGTTCCCCATGAATCGTGCTGAAGTTCAGTAAGATAAGAGTCACCCCAGACGCACTTGAGGCCGTCACAGGTCATCTCGTTCAGGTTGAACCACTGTCTCAGGAACTCTGACTGTCCTGAATCTGAGAATCCGAGGTCATTTTTGCCAGCATCATCCTGTCCTACAAGCATATAATAGCCGTTGATGTAGGAGAGGGCCTTGAGATAGTTCTCTTCATTGGCATACGCGTTTTCAGACGTGAAGTCAGTCGTGTTCAAAGGGAGGGTGTCCAGATCCTTCAGACATGATGAAAACAGTATTGCCGCAAATGAAAGTATTAATATTTTGTTTATGATTTTCATATTGTTGGTCCTCCTGCTTAGAATGTGATGTTAAGACGAAGAGTGTAGAGACGAGGACGAGGATATACATAATTATCCACACCATCGATATTGTTGATTTCCGGATCAAGTCCTGAATATTTGGTGAATGTGCATACATTCTGGACAGAACCTGCAAGACGGATCTTGAGATTGTTCTTCACGTTGAAGGTATATCCGAGATTGATGTCGTCAATCTTGAAGAATGTAGCATCCTCAATCCAAAGGTCTGAGTATTTCTGGTTCTCGCTGTTAGGAGCATGCCAGCCAGGAAGAAGCCACTTTGCACAAAGGTTGTCAATGTAACCCTTGGTCCAGTTGTCACTGTAAGATGAAGAATATCCGAGAGCGACCTTGTTGACGAGCTCAGCACCGATGGAGCCGTGTCCGTTGATACCGAAATCCCAGTTCTTGTATCTCACCTGAGTGCTGATACCGTAGTATGCCCAAGGTGTAGCGCTGCATCCGGTCATGTAACGGTCATCAGCATTGATCTTGCCGTCGCCGTTGCGGTCCACGAAAGCATTCTGGACAGGCTTGCCTTCTGCATCGTAAAGCTGCTGGTACATATAGTACGTATAAGGAGCGAAGCCCTTGCGGTGAAGTGAACTGAAACCGACATTGGCACCCATTGAAGGACCTGTCTCGACTCCGAGGTAGGTTTCATCGCTGTTGGTAAGCTTGGTGATCTTCACATCCTGGAAGGTGATGTTTCCACCGATTTTCCAGTTCCAGTCCTTGGTCTCTACAGGAACGAAATTGGCTGAAAGCTCTATGCCCTTGTTCACCATGGATCCGATATTGGAAATCACCTGCTTGCCGAAGTTGGAACCGAGAGGGATGGAGATATTGTTCAGGAGGTCGAATGTATTTCTGTAATAAGCCTCGACCGTACCGGTGATCCTGTCATTGAGGAAGCCGAAATCCAATCCTACGTTGTAAGTCTCGGTGGTCTCCCATTTGATGTTAGGGTTGTAGGCCAATGGGGAAAGGAGCGGATAAGCCTTGCCGTCCGGTCCCATAGGATACCGCATTGTCACAGACGCTGATTCATAATATCTTGCGATGTACGGATAGTAGTCATCTCCGATATCCTGCTGTCCTGTGCGGCCCCATCCGAGACGGAATTTGAGAGCTGAAACAGTCCTGTTGTCCTTCAAGAAACTTTCATTGGCAATGTTCCACGCAAATGCTGCTGCCGGGAAGAAACCCCAACGGTTAGATGGAGAGAAACGGCTGGAAGCATCACCACGGGCGGTGAAAGTAAAGAGATATCTCGAATCGTAGTTATAGTTCAGACGTCCGAAGAATGAAATCAGATAATACTCCTTGGCATTGACCGGAGCGATATGATACTCGGTCTCCCTGTCGTTGTTGTAGTACTGGGAGTTCTCATACTTGATGTAGTTGTGCTGCCAGGAATAACCTGCCATCGCATTGAAATTGTGCTTTCCCCAAGTCTCGTTGTAGTCGAGGTAGGCCTCCAGAAGCATGTTCTTGTTGAAGTTCTGGTATTTCTCATAGAGGTCCGGAGCACTGGTGAGAGAACCGCGGGAACCGATTTCATTATACTTGGTACCGTTGGTCTTGGCGATATCCATACCCAAGTTGAGGTTTGCCCTCAACGCCTCAAGTCCATGTACTTTGTAGTCGATCTGCAAGTTGCCGACACCACGATAGGTGTGTCCGTAGTTCACATAGTCATAAACGGAAGAAAGAGGGTTGGCGGCAGCCATCGTGTTAGGCACGCCTGCACTGATCCAGTTCCAGTAACCGTTGGAGATGACAGATTTGTCAATGTTGCCGTCAGCATCCGTGAAATAGATAGGCTTGGTAGGGTCGAATAAAAGAGCGCTCTCCACAGGGTTGTTGGCCCAGTTGGTATGCTGGTAAACGCCCTTCGCATTGAAATTGATCGACAGATGATCGTCGAAGAACTTAGGAGAAAGGCTTACGTCGATGTTGCCTCTCTGGTTGTCACCGACCTTGATGGTAGCCTGGTCGAGGTTGTAGCCCATGCTGACACGGAACGGAACTACCCCCCCCGAGTAAAGGCTGATGTTATGGTCGGTATTTATGCCGATACGGTAAATCTGTTTCTGCCAGTCAGTGTCGTACATTGTACCGTCCACTCCGAGGAGGCCGACTGCCTCAGGACGATGTTCCTGTATGTAGTTGAAGAACTGGTCGCCGTTCATCATCTTGATGACATCCTTGTTCTGCTTAGCTGAGACACTGCCGCTGTAGCTTACATGGATTCCTTTGCCTGAGCCTTTCTTGGTAGTGATGATGATCACACCGTTGGAAGCGCGGGAACCGTAGATAGCTGTAGCTGAAGCATCCTTGAGGACAGAGTAAGATTCAATGTCATTAGGATTGACAGTAGCCAGAGGGTCACCCATACCTGCGCCGCCGTCCTTGGTGACAGGCACGCCGTCAATGACGATTAGAGGGTCATTTGACGCGGTAAGTGACGCTGCGCCACGGATTCTGATGGTAGAAGAAGCACCCGGCTGGCCGTTGGCAGGAGTGATGTTCAATCCGGAAACCTTACCGAGAAGCATTGAGCTCGGAGAAGTCACGGCACCACGGTTCACTTCCTCTGCATTGATGGCAGTAACGGAACCGGTCATATCGCTTTTCTTGACCGAACCGTAACCGATGACCACTACATCGTCAAGATACATCGTATCTTCTTCAATGACGACTTTGGCCGGATTGGTCTTCGCAACGAATGTCACGGTCTTGTATCCGATGCAGCTTACCTCCACGACAGCATCAGCTGATGACACCTTGAGGGTGTAATTGCCGTCTATATCGGTAGATAATCCATTGGTGGTACCTTTCTCGAGAACAGTCGCGCCGATGACTGGCTGACCGGTCTTGTCCGTGACGGTACCCCTTATCTCATATCCGTTCTGAGCGGACATGTCAGGAATGATGAGGAATAGTCCTATCAGTCCAACTATAAAAGATAAAAATCTGTTCATAGGGTCCTTTTGTTATTAGTTTGGTAAATATTGTATTTCTTGTTGTTATTTTTCTCTTACAAATGCGACAGAGAGCGCCGCAAGCAGCATGAAGACACATGCAAGCGCCAGCATCATGACGGCATTCGAGCCGAAACAGTACTTTACAATAACTCCACCCGTAAGTCCGATGACAATCTGAGGTATAGTGATCGTAAAGTTAAAAATTCCCATGTAAACTCCCATACGCTTCGGGTCCACGGCCCTGGAAAGGATGGCGTAAGGCATGGCGAGAATACCTGCCCAGGCGATACCGATGCACAGCATAGGAAGCATGAGCGCATATTTGTCTTTAAGAAGCACAAGCCCGGCGAAACCTACGGCACCGAAAAGCAGACAAGATGCATAGACGGGCTTGTTGCCGAACCTGGAGGCCAATTTCGTCATGAAAAGCGCCGCGATACATGCAGGAATCGGATATACACCATTGAGCACACCTACCCATGTCTGCGTCGCACCTTCTGAAAGCACCACTCCCCCGTCAGTCACGGAACCTGTGATGGCAGGCTTGAGGTATGTCCACATGATGAACAATGCCGCCCAAGAGAAGAACTGGGTGATGCCCAGACGGACCATTGCCGAAGGAGTATTCCGGAGCAATGTCATGAAAGAGGTCTTCTCAGCCGGTCCTTCTTCCACTGCGAGGCCATTGTATTCTGCAAATTCCTTAGGAGGATATTCCCTGGTCTTGAACGCGGTCACCAATACTGTGGCAAGCAGGACAGCTCCACCTATATAATATGACCAGGCGATGTGAGATGAAACCTGTCCCGGGACAGCCTCGTCACTCACCCCGAACCAAGTCATGATCAGCGGCAACACGGCACCAATCACAGCACCGATATTGATGAGAAATGTCTGAACCACATAACCTTCCGTCTTCTGGGAATCGTCGAGCATGTCAGCTACGAGCGCCCTGAACGGCTGCATCGTGACATTGAACGAGAGATCCATGAAGAGGAGGATGAACGCGCCCATCGCGAGCGGCGCCAATGCCAGAAGCGTCGGGCAGTTAGGCATGAGCATCAATGCCAATGTCGAGATCAATGCACCCCCGAGTATATACGGGATGCGTCTGCCGAACCTGGTCCAGGTCCCGTCAGAGAACATGCCGACTATCGGCTGGATGACCATGCCAGCCAACGGGGCTGCGAGCCAGAAATAGCTCAGATGACTCACATCGGCGCCAAGTGACTCGAAGATGGTGGACGTATTGGAATTCTGCAGAGAGTACCCTATCTGGACACCCAGGAATCCGAAGCTCAGGTTCCATATCTGCCAAAAAGATAATTTCGGTTTTTTACTCATTGGTTTCCGTGTTATTATCCTGTTTATGCGGTAGCGGAACAATACAGCTCCGCAAATCGTATCATTGTTATAAAACGTTTGCGAATTTATCAATTAAAATTTCATATTTAATATGAGAACCGACGGACGGGCGGAATTGGCGGACGGATGGAAAAAATCAGACGACGAAATAAAAACGTTTTTTGGGTTTTCATCAATTATTTCTACCTTTATGATTATGAATTGGTCGAAAATAAAGCCGTCAGGCATTGTACATATATTCGCGCTTCTGCATGCCGCTGTGACCATCCTGTGTCTGGAGGCCGGAATCGGGGATGAACTGTTTCTCACTGTGCTCACGATGACAATGATTCTTCTCGTCTGCCTGAAGAAGAACCTTAACCTGGAACTTACAGCCGGGATAATCATCGTCATCAATGTTACCGGCTACCTGCTGGGAACAGCCGGTGCGGACCTCATAGGTTTGCTATTCAGCTCCGAACTGGCAGTACATGCCATCTCCACGGCATTCACAACAGAACTTTTAGGCTGGTGCACCATCCTCGTCGGGGACATACTCAAGCGGCTGCACCTGGTTTCCAACACGACCAGGACGCCACACCTTCCGTGGCTTGTCGCAGTCGTATGCGCCATTTTCCTTTTCAGACTGTCCATCATCGCTTTCAGCGACATGAACATCATCTCTGACGGCGGACTTTACAGGAACCTGCTGAGGCTGCTGTACAATGTCCCGGTCTGCATCATACTGGTCTGCCTCAATATAATATATGTAAGGTTCGCCAGAACACGCCTGGGCAAGAAGCCGGCATATGTCCGATGGACGGCATTGACTTCATTCCTGATTCTGGCCGTCACAGGTTCTGCTTTTGCGGTAGGCATCGGGCTTCCTTTCGCCATACAGCCGCTGCCTCCTGCTCACGACATAGCAGAAACCGCCGTCGTGGTATTCATCGCCGAAATGCTGTTCTACGCATTGACCTACATGGCTGACTATGTGTGGGTTACGCATCAGGATGTGAGGGCGGAAAAGACGAAACGCCACAAGGCCCAGTTCGAATACCTGAAACTCAAGCAGCAGGTGAACCCGCATTTCCTGTTCAATTCGCTGAACGTCCTCGACTGTCTTATCTGCGAAAACAAGAACGAGGAAGCGAGCCTGTTCGTGCACAAGCTCGCCGGCATCTTCCGGTATATGCTTAAGAATGACGCACTTACACTTATAAGTCTGCGAGAAGAATTGAAATTCACTGAAATGTATGCAGACCTCCTCAAGGTGCGCTTCGCCTCCGGGTTCGAGGTCAATGCAGATGTTCCGGAGTCCTGCCTGTCCTGCAATGTGGTTCCATGCTCCATCCAGATGCTGGTGGAGAATGCACTCAAACACAACCAGGTATCGCCGGACAATCCGCTCTGCATCCATATTGTGGCGAGCGGGCAGAAGATTACCGTGACCAACAACAAATCACCTAAACTGGCGGCTTCGGAGGATTCCACCAAGGTCGGACTGAATTATATCCGCCAGCAATACATTGACCTGTCGGGCAATGACATTGAAATAAACGATGACGGGGCCGAGTACTCGGTATCGCTTCCGCTGCTGCCCGCAGAAAAAACCACATAAAAATTTCGGATTATGGCATTGAAAGTATTGATAGTAGAAGATGAACCGATGGCTCAGGCCAATCTGAGCCGAACTCTACAGAAGTATTACCCAGATTTGGAAATCATCGGCACGACAAGTTCGGTCAGCGGCACGGTGGAGTGGCTGAAGGGGCATTCTGTCGATGTCATCTTCATGGACGTGGAACTTTCCGACGGGGACTGTTTCAGCATCTTCAGACAGATCAATGTGGATGCGAAGATCGTAATGACCACTGCCTATGACAGTTACGCCGTAAAGGCTTTTGAAGTGAACAGCGTAGACTATCTCCTTAAGCCTATAGAGAAGGAGGACCTGGACAGGGCGGTCCAGCGCTGCCGCAATTCGTCCGGAGTCACGGACATGTCCGCGCTGCTCTCGACACTGGCCGGAAACCAGCAACAGGCTGAATACCGCCAGAAAATCATGGTCCGCCTGAACGACAAGATCCTGCCGGTTTCCGTCAATGACATCTCATACTTTCTTTCAGAGGACAAGGTCACCTGGATGTTCACGTCCGACGGGTCGAAATATGTGCTGGACCAGTCGCTCGACGTACTGTCCTCACAGCTGGACCCTTCACGCTTTTTCAGGATTTCGCGGGGCTGCATAATCTCATCTGCCGCAGTGCACAGCATCATCAAACTACAGGGCGGAAGGCTCCGCATCAATGCCACGCCGCAGTGCAATACCGAGATTCTGGTCAGCCGCTCCCGGTCAGACGACTTCCTGCAATGGCTTGAGAACACGACCTGCTGACAGTTCATCCTTCAAATACGTCATTTCATCCGAAAAACTGGACAAGTCATTTTCGGATGTTGGTGAATGTATATAAATTAGAGGTTACAAACCACAAAACAGTACAATCATGACACGTACATTCAGAATCACATACCAGACTTCTTGGGGAGAAGAAATCAAACTGATATCCGGTGAGAAACAGGCCGATATGCATTATCTGCCTGGTGGAATCTGGGAGACGTCCCTGCCGGGCAAGAGCCTGCCTGCCGGGGCCGAATACCATTACGAATGCTGGAAAGACGGACGTAGAGTGCGCCGCGAATGGAAAAACCATATTGTTCCGGACACGAAGGAGACAGAGTTGTATGACCAATGGACTGATATCCCTGCGACTGCACCATTCTTCACCTCGGCCTTCGCCGACAAGGTCTTCAGCATTGACCAGGACAGTTTCAAGGTCAATGAAGAGGCTACTCCGCAGGATATGTACCGCAGCGGCTGGAAATGCGCCGGCACAGCGGTTCCGGTATTCTCTCTCAGGACGGAGGACAGTTTCGGAATCGGAGACTTCCACGATCTGAAGAAACTCGTGGACTGGGTGGCGGCTACCGGCCAGAGGGTGATACAGCTGCTTCCTGTCAATGATACGACCATGACCGGTACCTGGACGGATTCCTATCCGTACAGTGCAAATTCCATCTACGCCCTGCACCCGCAATTCGTGTATCTTCCGGACGCAGGAGTCCGCAGAGATGCCAAATACAAGGCATTGAAAGCTGAGCTTGAAGCACTTACGGAGATTGACTACGAAAGAGTGAATCAGGAGAAGGACCGTCTTATGCGCAAGGCTTTCGCCTCCACATGGGCCAAGGTGAGCGTTTCTGAGGAATATCAGAAATTCATAAAGGACAATGCAGAGTGGCTGGATGCCTACTGCGCGTTCAGGATTCTTCTCCACAAGACCGGGACCGGCGATTCCGCCAAATGGGGCAAATATGCAACATACAGTGCCAAGAAAGCTGCATCGGTTCTGGCAGAAAACAGAGAAGAAGCTGATTACCAGTCATTTGTCCAGTTCCATCTGCACAAGCAACTTGTAGATGCAAGGAACTATGCGAGAAAGCACGGCGTCACTTTCAAGGGCGACCTCCCTATCGGCGTGAGCAGAACCAGTGTGGACGCATGGCAGCATCCGTCCCAATTCAATATGAATTCACAGGCCGGTGCTCCGCCTGACGCATTCTCTGCAGACGGCCAGATGTGGGGTTTCCCGACATACAACTGGGACAAGATGGAAGAGGACAATTTCGCATGGTGGAAGGCCAGACTGAAGAACATGGAGCAGTACTTCGACTTCTTCCGCATTGACCATATACTCGGATTTTTCAGGATTTGGGAGATTCCGGCGAATGCGAAGAGCGGTCTGCTGGGACATTTCTTCCCGGCGCTGCCGTATAGTACCCAAGAATTGGCTGACAATGGTTTCGACATCAATTCCGGATGGTACACCTCCGATGGTGTGGACACGCTTTTCCTGGAAGACCCGGGTATTGGCATCCTCGCATCGGGGCGCAGAATACGGAGCACTACCGCAATCTCCCTGACTGGCAGAAAGATGCCTTCAACAGGCTGCATGACGATTTCTTCTATAGAAGGCACAATGCTTTCTGGCGTGATTCCGCACTCCGCAAACTGCCTGACCTTCTCGCCAGCACACGAATGCTGACCTGCGGCGAAGACCTGGGCATGATTCCGGATTGCGTGCCGGACGTGATGAAGGAACTGCGCATCCTGTCATTGGAAATCCAGCGTATGCCTAAGGATACCCGTCACGAGTTTGCAGACACGTGGAGCTATCCGTACCTTTCGGTATGCGCGACTTCCACGCACGACATGAGTCCTCTCCGCGCCTGGTGGAAGGAGAACAGAGGCGTCACACAGCGTTTCTGGAATCGGATCCTCGGAAAACCGGGCGAGGCTCCAGCCGACTGCACACCGGACATCTCCCTGAGTATCATTATGATGCATCTCCAGTCAGCGTCCATGCTTGCGATCCTGCCGCTTCAGGATTATCTGTCGCTGAAACCGGAGCTGTGCTTCGACGACCCTGACAAGGAGCGGATCAATGTACCTGCCATCTCGCCGTTCTACTGGCGGTTCAGGATGAAGACGACCATCGAGACTCTTATCAATGACGACATCACCGGCTATCTCCGTTCTCTGATACGCAACTGCGGCAGGAGATAGGTCGCGCTGCACTTTTCTGATTTAGGTTGCCCCGGTTATGGCACCTCCTGAAACCAACTTGTCCGCAAAATAAGCCCTTTTTACGGACAAGTTGTTGATTTGAGCCACTTGTCCGTGAGAAAACGTTTTAACCCGGACAAGTTGGAAAATCGTACAGTTTGTCCGTATGAAAACGTTCTAGCCCGGACAAATCTGACGGAATTTCCGTAGATTTGCTGTATAAATCCAAAGAATCATGAAAAGAACAGTTGCGGCCGTGGTGCTGTATGTGGCATTGGCATTGAACTCGCTCGCCGGGAATCCGGTGATTGAGGATTCAGTTGTTGGGAATCCTGTAGCAGAAAATCCGGTGACAGGAAAAGAGCATTACCGTCATCTGAAGGACATTTCCTATACTGCTGTCAATGAGCAGGATGCGTATCGCAAGGAGAGATGCAGGCTGGACATTTATTATCCCGAGGACGTGAAGGAATTCAAGACATTGGTCTGGTTCCATGGCGGCGGTCTGGAGGGCGGAAGCAAGGGGCTGCGGGAAGAGTTCCGCAACCGGGGATTCGCTGTCGTCGATGTGAATTACCGTCTTTACCCGAAGGTGAAATGTCCGGGATATCTCGAAGATGTGGCTCTTGCAGTCAGTTGGGTTTTCAACAACATTGCTCAGTACGGCGGGAGTCCGTCAAAGATTTTCATCGGCGGGCATTCGGCCGGCGGCTGGCTGACATTGATGCTGACGCTGGACAAGAGATGGCTTGCGGAATACGGCATTGACGCGGACAGAATCGCGAAGGCTTATCCTGTGGGCGGACAGACAATGACGCATTTCACTATCAAGAAGGAGCGCGGCCTGGATGTGGATCTTCCGTTTATCGATGATATGGCGCCGTCTTTTCATGTCAGGAAGGAGGGTGCGCCGCTGATGCTGATAACCGGTGACCGTAATCTCGAGATGCTGGCCAGATACGAGGAAAACGCTCACCTTCTGGCGATATTGAAGCATTTCGGTCACGAGGCGTCGCTTTTCGAGCTTGAGGGCTTCGACCATGTCAATGTTCTCTCTCCAGCCTGTCTTCTGATTAGGAGAGACATCGCCAAGGCGGAATGACGGGAAAAGACTGATTCACGCCGAGCAACTTGTCCGTAAAAGCCCCCCTTTCACGGACAAGTTATTTTGAGCCACTTGTCCGTGAGACACCCCTTTTTACGGACAAACTGATAATTTTGGGGCAATCTCTACCTGCACAATTGTTCCGCTCATTCCGGTGGAGAGGTTAAGGGGATA
>OKSN01000945.1_pt1 | contig 16771 bp, 18 predicted proteins | sample 1606191 | NCBI WGS metagenome assembly OKSN01 (sample SAMEA3879535, study PRJEB24766) | human gut metagenome | biome: human-associated habitat; feature: feces | place: USA | collected 1985/1987
AAATTAGCTTGCCTCTTTAAATCAAACGTTACTTTCAAAATTGCCATATACTTTACCATTATCATAAAAAATAAATGCATTTCTAGGCACATTATAGTTACAATATTAATATCTTTGCAATATTTCCAATAATAAACATTCACATATATAACCAACATGAAAATAGGAATACTTCATTTATCTGACATACACTTATCAAAGGACGAGACAATCGACCATATAACTTCTAAAATACAAATAGCATGTCACTTTGAACTTAACGACATCATCAAACTATATATAGTTATAACAGGAGATATTGCGAATTCGGGTAAAGATATTGAATACGAAAAAGCACTTTCATTTTTAAAAGAACTCCAAACTAAAATAAAGGATGAGAATAGTTTTATAAACTCTATAAAATTCGTTATAGTACCAGGAAATCATGATTGCTTAGTAGAAGAAGAAAATCCTGTCCGTGATACACTGTTACAATCAATAAAATCAGATGATGTCGACATTCAAATAGCTAATGTATGCCTTGCCGTGCAAAACAACTTCTGGGAATTCCATGAAAAGTTATGTGGTTTTGTTCCCACTTCAAAACTGTCATACCAAATAGAAGAAAAACTTTCTTTAGATGTTAGCTTATTCTTCAATTGTTATAACACTAGCTGGATGTCCATAAAACATGAAGTCGATAATAATAAAATTATACCAGTATCTTCTTTATTAACCAATAAAAAACGAGCGAGTGACATTGTCATTTCTATATTTCATCACCCAACAAGCTGGCTCAGTCCTCACACTAATAAAAATAATAAAAAGATATTTGAAGACCATTTATTACAAACCTCCAATATTGTACTATGTGGACATGAGCACTCTACTTCAAGTAAAAAGATTACGTCTTTAAGAGGCAGCAATGAATTTGTATATTTAGAAGGCCCAGCACTAAAAGAAAGAAGTGGTAAATCTGCTTTTAAATATATTTGTTTTAATACAGAGGATTTTTCTGGCCAAAGTTATTCATTCGAATTACAAAACAATGAATATATTGAAATCGAAACAATGCCATTTAAATTAAACCATTCTAGAAATGACGTCAACATTAATGATGATTTTTATGCCACAATTACTGACATTATAATCCCTATTAAACATCCTAATGTCGAAAAGCTCACACTGCCCGATATTTTTATCTTCCCTGATTTAGAACCTTTAGTAGAAACTGACGATTTAACTTTACGAAAATTTAAAGATGGGAGCGACTTACTAGAATTTAAAGATGAGAAGGTTCTTATAGAAGGAGATAATCAGTCTGGACGCACATCTTTATTGTATGCATATTATTACAAACTATTTAAAAAAGACTATTTCCCTTTATATATAAAGGGAAAAGATATAAAAAACGATAGAGTCAAAGATATTATCAAGCAGTGTATAAAACAGCAATACAGAAAACCATTTACAGCTAACAATTATATTGAAAAAGATTTTTCCCAAAGAGTTATACTTATCGATGATATAGACCGAAGCGAACTTAATGAGGAAGGAAAACGTAAACTTTTAGAAGAGCTCAAAAAGGAATTTTCCAAGATAATTATTACAACAAAAGAAGCAAATGAAATACATACATTCACAGAAAACGCCAACTTATATTCAGAATTCAAATTTTACAGAATAAAACCTTTTGGATACTACAAAAGAAACCAACTAATTGAATTATGGCTGAAATTAGGACAAGACGAAAGTACACTAAAAACAGACAAAGTGGCATCATCTGTGAAAAATACTTTTGATACTATTTCTGGATTACTAGGAGAACAACTAATCCCCTCATACCCTGTTTTCATTTTAAGCCTACTTCAAAGTCTTGATAACCAACTTAAACCTTTTAATGTAACCGAAACATCATATGCTTATTGTTATCATAGTTTAATTTTATTAAGTTTAGTAAGGGTAGGCATATCCAACAATGAGGTTGGAGGTTTATTTAATTTCCTAACTGAATTAGCCTATTTTTTATATAAAGAGAAAACCTCTGGAGTCAATCGAAACAAATTTACAGAATTCTACACAGAGTATACCCATAAATATCCTTTTGAACATTCATTAGATAGAATTACTGAAATTCTTTTGACAAGCAACATATTAAAAGAAGATGATGAAATATTGTCTTTTTCTTACAAATATTTGTCATACTATTTATCAGCAAAGAAAATAGCTTCTTTTATACATGAAGAAAAAGGACATAAAGAAATTATAAAATTATGCGACAATTTACACATAGAGAAGAATGCAAACATCTTAATATTCATTACTCACCATTCGACAGACAATAAATTAATTGAAGAATTACTTTTAGCAAGTATGATTCCTTTTGAAAATAGAAGCCCGATAACATTAGACAAAAACGACCCCTTCTTTACTTTCTTAACATCATTTATTTCTAGTATAAAAGATGACATTGTATTACGCAACACAAATCCAGATGAATATAGGATAAAACGCTTAAAGGAAATGGATGAAAGAAAAAGCCAAGAAAATGAAGAAGACAAAAAGAAATATCAATTAACCGACGAAGATTTTAAAGACCCTACTATTGTTGATATAACTCAAACATTAAAAGTAATAACAATACTAGGACAAATAGTAAAAAATCAACATGGAACTTTTGAAAAAGAAAAACTAATACAATTAATTGAATCTGCATATTTAGCCTGTTTTCGTCTAATCAACTTTTTTTCATCAATGTTAATAGATGCAAAGGATGAAATTTTAGACACTCTAACCAAAAAAATAGGTGATTCTACAACAGGAAAAGATATAATTCAAAAAGAAGTATCTGATTTTCTATATTTCTTAGGATATAAAATGTGCTTATCTTCATTTTCCAATTTAATGCAAGCTATAGGAACCTCAAGTCTAAAAACATTATATGACATCGCCGCTGAAAGAATAGGAAGCCCAGCAGCCCGTTTAATAACATTCTCTATTAAAACATACTATGACCGTATGAGTATTCCAGAACTTGAAAGTCTAATGGAAGAGTATAAAAACAACCCTGTTGCAACCCATATTATAAAGGCAAGAGTTGCAAATCATCTTTACAACAACCATGTGCCATATGACAAAAAACAGAAAATAAGTTCTATTTGCAATATAAAACTTATAAACTAACATTCCTCCCCCTATTTTTAGTATATTGAAATGAGAAATAGGGGGAGATATATTAATTTAACATTAGTGTTTTACATATGTGATTACATCTCCTTCACCCTCTTCATCAATATCATCAACTAATACCAGTTTGGAGTTTGTCAGTTCTCGAACGTGCATTGAATAAACATCACTCTCTCCGTCGCTATCTTCTTCCCATATCCAAGTAAAGACCTTACTGTTTTCGTCATAGGTATATTTGAAGTTTTCTACTCCGTCTTTATCTAATTGACCATTAGTATAATTAGCACTTGAACCTGTACCGTTTTCATTAATAGTCATTACTTCTTTATATTCCATAGAGTTCTTATTCTCTATATTCACCCAAGTACCTACTAATGGAGAATTATTTTCATTTTCATCATTATCGTCACTACTGCAAGCAACAAAATTCACACTCATAATCACGGCAATTATTGCCATTCCAATAAATCTTAATGTTTTCATTTTAAAATAGTTTTAATTACTTACTAGGATTAACTTCGTTATCATCTAAATCACCTCCATTAAAGCTCATATCAACATTCTCACTTTCCATTGAAGTATCTTCTTCCTTAACCCCTAATGAAGAATCTGTACTGCTACCATTTACATTTATGTTAATAGTAGTCATCACATTACGTTTAGCCGTTACTACCTTCTCAAATGTTTGAGTTGCTCCGTTACCTCGTACCCACGTCAATTTTATCGTGAAATCTTCTGTATACTTTTCAACTTCCCAACATCTATAAACATCATAAAATGTATACATAGAGGACATTTCTACAGTATCTTCGTTTGATGATATTTTAATATTAGGATTAATACTATAACTATCAACAGAAAGCGTGCCGTCTGTTGGAGGTGTTACGACAAATTTAAATCCAAATGCTGTACGCTTCAAATCAATATTAGCAACTCCTTCTTTTGTTGGTACGTAATCAATAAGTTCACCATAAAACCTATCTGTCTTGGGATAACGACAAATACCATATCTATCATCAATGTTTATTGTACCTTCCCGTAATCCAACAAAACGAGCGTAGGTAGTAGTGGATATATTAAACTTATTTTCTAAAGTAACACCACTATAATAGCCATTGACATAGTTTTTATGAAATGGTGCATAATATTCGATATTACCACTAATTTGTTGTTTATAATACAATGTATCAACATCATTCTGCACCATAGAACACTCAAATTTATACTTATATCCTCCAATCAAAGATATAGTCATATCTTCAATATTGTCAAATAATCCATAAGCATAATTCTGATATGATGAATTATCATCTTTCTTGTAATACACGTTAATACCATATATTTTCTTACTAATAACTTCGGTTCTACTCAATGGAGTTTCAGAAGTTGAAATAAACTCACCCCCTAAATCGAATGATATAGTGTAAGTCTCTTGTTCGTTTTCTTCCTGCTCCTTGGACAGTAATTCATCCTCATTATTACTACAAGAGAATAGAGTGCCACTTCCTACAAGAAATAAACCTATTAATCTGAATATCTTCATTATTGCATAATATATTTTGCTTCTATGTTCCTTATAGAAAGCAATTAATAATAATGGATTAGTGTGAGGAACACAGCGAAAACTGCACACTAAATAAGTATTGCTACTTTAAAGATTAGACTATCTGTTTCTTATATATATGTATTGTAGTCGATGTTCCCTATCGACTGTTATACAATGAAAAAAGCGTGGGAACTATCGAATATTATCATCATGAGGCTCTGGACTGCCCATCTCCAAGTAATAAACAATAGCCCACGCCTTATGAAATTATATAATCTTCCCATAAACATGAGAAGTATATAACAACACATAAGCGTGAGCGTTCTTGCCTACTATCCTTGGAGATTGAAATTGTCCAGATTTCATAACAGGATAATATCTTAAACGCTCTTCGTTAACTAATATGTCCTTTCAGCCCTAACACATTAGGTATCTGAAATTGCCACAAAGTTACGAAAAGCGTTTGTAATAGCAAGAACTATTGTTTATTAAAAGTTGAGGGCTATTTCTGCTTTATAAATTTATGGTAGTGGAAAAATTCAAGACTACCCATATAAAAACTAAATCTCTGAATTTTTCCACCCCACCGATATTTCATGCTTATGGCTTTATAAACTGATTTTTTATCCGCTGAACGGTGGAAATACCAATACTTTGTAGCCTAGCTATATTTCTGATTGAATAGCCTTTTCTTAGTAAAGCAATGACTTCTTTATATTCTTCTTTCTTCTTATCATCCGTTTTGGTTGAACCTGTCTTTCTGCCAAGTTTACCACCTTTGGCAATATAATTTGCCCTACCACTATTCAAACGGTATTGGATATTGCTTCTTTCGATATTTGCCATTTCTGCAAGCACTGTCACCATGATAGAAGCTATTGGGTTAACTTCCCCATTTGGTTGCAAAGTATATAAGCCCAAGTTCTGTATGTAAACCGATACTTTCGATTCATGCAATATATCCAAAGAGCGAAGAACCTGTAATGTACTTCTCCCTAGCCTTGACAATTCAGATAAAAGTAGGATATTCACAGATTCACGTTTACAGTATTCCAGACATTCCCCTAAAATCTGTCTTTCCTCAATTCTCTTTGCACCTGAAATATGCTCCTGGAATATATTCACAATTTCTATATCCTGTAAGATAGCATATTTCTTTAAATCCTCTATTTGTCTGCTAGTGTCCTGTCTGTCATTACTTGACGAAACACGAGCGTATATTACGGCTGTTTTCATTTTATTCTTTGATTAAATTGATAACATGAAAGAATGTGTTCAAACTAACTTTGCAGATTTATTTGAACACATTCCTATTTTGAACACTAACGAGGTTTATTCGCTTCTTCAATATCCCATAAGCCAACTAAAAGAATAAGCAAGATTAACGGAACACAACCTGTTATAAAAGACAATACCACCCAAAAGAGCCAAACAAGTATCTTATAATAAAACATGATTCTTTATTTTAAATAGATTAATAATTGAACGGTTTATTTCCATATTGATAATCTGTTATTGATAAACAGATTCTATCAAAGAAAGAATGTCCCTTATCTGAATAGAAATACTTTCTATAAATCTCATCATTGGAATTATCCAATAAGACATCTAATTTCAGCAACCAATATTTCAATGCTTGCAACCTCTTTATATATTGGAGATTATTCTCACAGTGGCAAATTGTTTCTTTCAGATACTCACTCTTTCTAACCATAGTTTCTTTCTTTTTATCCATTGCAATACAATTAATAAAATAGGAGAATACCCATTTCTGAATATTCCCCTGTTTAATCAATCAATAAACCACTTATATTTAGTGTCTCCATGCAAAGCGGCATTTATTCCCGTTGCTATTTCGGTTGCATTTACCGCTCTATCCAAAAAGCTATCCACATAGCTTGAAATTTTATTAGCCCCTGTGAGCAAATTATAAAATTTCCACATAGACAGGTCATTTCCCAAGCTGCCAAAGTTCTCATCATTGATATAAGCCCTAGCCACATTATTAACCTGTGTATCAGTAAATAACATACGTGGAATATCTTTTTGATAACCTTGTGGCAATGATTGACGAAGTCTCATCTTCCCAAGTAGTTGGCAAAATTGATGTTCTGTAAGATATGAGTTACCAAGTGTTTGCATTAAGTGTAGATGTTTTGCAGGTTGGTAACTCTGAAACATTTCCAATACTGCTTGATATAAATCCCTTGTATTAGTAACTTCCAAACAACTAAGAAAACCGTCTGTTGACACACACAAGTTTGTGCAAACCTTACAAATGAAGCCTATAAATACTTTAAATCGTTCTGCTCCTTTCTTTGAATAAAGATTAGTGTGATTATAAGCACGAACACCACCAATAGTTAATATTAACTTATTCCCGTTCACTGTTTCGTAAATCGTAGGAATCTGAATAATAAAAGCACATCTTTCGTAGTAGATAGTCTTATCACTTTCAAGAAGTTGATTTGCAGGTTTATGGATAGCATCCGAAATACGACCCTTAATAACATGACTTACACGAATATCGGGCTTATCAATACTTTCACCACTGAAAAACGTATTTGCAGCGTCATAAACAGTATCAATAAATGCAGGGTGAGGAATTGTAAGCTCATTGTCTTTGGCAAATACGGGTGTAATACAATCTTCTTTCAAATGTTGCATTGTTACCTCTAATGTATTAGCTTCCAAAAAATGAGGATTCTCTTTTTTAACTTTTAGTTGTTCTTCGATTATTACCGCTTCTTCTGCATACTCACCAAAGTTACTTTCTCTTCTTACCTGTGGCACATTGCCAATAATTTGTAGATTTCTCATAACGAATAAAATTTTAAATGATTTATAAATTGATTACGTGGATTGAAATATATTTCATTTCTCTCCAACTACCCTCGGGGGGCGTAAAAGGGTACTCGACTTACGGGAGGGGGATTTTTCAGATTTATTCGTAGGAGAAATAAGCTGTTATATATTTAGGCTCTTATTTTAACAGGTAGGGGGTATTATATATAAAGTACCTATACTTTATTGCACGCATATCTTTCTACTCTCCACAAATGGAACTACTTTAGACCATTACAGAATGTGGCATAACCATACAACCAATGTTTGAAAAATGAGTATCATTCATTTTTTAGCTTCCCCAATTATTCGTAAATTTGTGTATCCCATGAAGGAAGGATTACCGTATTGCATTGAGGGCTTTTTATCTCCATTTCCCAATTACTATCAATGTGGTAAATTCATTTCTTCGCAGTCTTTCATAGATAAAGCCATGTCTGATAGATTTTATTGCAGTCGCCTATATACTAGTATTAGACGACCTTTTTCATTTTTGTAGCATAACCATAAAAAGTAGGGCAATTTGACGTCTGCCCTACCGCTTGTGGTTATGAAAATTTCTTCTTATTACCTACCATGTCAGAAGTATATACCTATCAAGAATTACGTGAATTAGCCTTGAAACACGGAATCAGAGATAATAAAGTCCATATCGGTGTATGGTTACAGACACAAGGCTATCAGAAACAGAGAATACAGATTAACCACATTAGAAAAACATTTTATTTAAAATCCCATGATTGAGACAAGAATACCAATAGCACCTGACACAAGTACCACCCTTACAGATGAAACAACAGAACACATCATTCATCGCAAAGTAACAATCAAAATAGACAGAGATTATTTAAAAAAGAAGTATGCAGAACTATACGAGCAACTGGCAAAAGTTGCAGAAAAATATCCTTATACTCCGAAAAAACAACTTGTAAAAAAACAGGGGCACGCTCATGTAAAAAAACAGGGTGGACTATACTACTAACCATTGGAAAATAACTAATAAGCATTGCCTTCTTTCAGAAGTCAAAAGCACATTCTAAATCTTATTTTTTCATGTATGTAAATCAACTAACCAATGAAACTTATATAGACAGAAAGGAAGCCAAAATAAGTCTCGGAACTTCCAATTTCAACAGATTGTTAAAAAAGAAGATTATTTATTTTATCAACGGACAACCATTTGCCAACTATGGGATACAGAATAATACCGGCAAGCCTAGCCATAGGACTTACAACAAATGAAGCATATACTTATTTTTGTTTATTAGCGAAATCTGATTACAACACTTACATTTCACACGTAAAGCTTGAAACGCTATCCCAATTGACAGGAATAAGCAAGACCGAATATATATCCAAGCATATCGAGAAACTAATAAAGAAAGGGTTACTACGGAAAGATACACAACAGAACATTGGCAACAAAGGCGTGTTCAATACCTGTACGTATTATCTATACAAACCGCAAACTGACTGGATTAGAATTGACTTGGATTTATTGGAAGAAAACATTCCTAACAAACTCAAAGCTTTCCTCATCTTATTAAAATGTATCTGCCTAAACAACACCAATTACACAGGATACAACAAAAGTGAAATCTGCAAGAAACTAAATATATCCCGACCGACCTTAGATTCTTATCTCAATCAGTGTATCGACAAAGAACTGATAAAAGAAGAACAAGACGGATACACACTTACAAATACACATTTATTCAAAATAGATATTGTCAAAGGAAAGGATGATGACGAAGTTTATACAAAGGTATATATACCAATGGCTGATTTTTTCGCATCACAAAACATTACAATACCACCATATAATAAAAAAATAGTAGGAAAAATCATCGACCATTATAGCGCATTACCATTTTTAGCAGCAGCACTAAAAAAACGAAAAATACCGGAAGGAACTGTTTGTACTTGGAAGTATTTAGCTAAAGTCTTGAAGGTAAATATCGTGGAAAAACCTCGTCCCATACCACCAAAGGTTACTCTTATCATGTAAAAATCAACCTTTACAAAAAGAGATTCGCTCCGTGATGAGTGAATCTCCTTTTTGCTACTAAGTTATTCTTTTAGTCGATTATTTCAAAGTAAGGGACATTTTTCGAACAGGGTCTATAAAAGTGTTTTTCTTCAAAAAATGTCCTTCGCATTATAATATTTCCTCAATCAGCAAATAACATCTTTCACCTCTGACTTTGCATTCGGACACCATAAAAAAATCGCTTATAGTCTTACTTGTTATGGCTTTAGGGGGATGTATATTCAATAGAGCATAAATTCTCTTTATTTCTTCTTTGGTATATTTACGAGTGTATTTTTGACCAACAGTAAATGAGTTCTTTATTAAGCGAATTACCTCTGTTCCGGTTGCCTTCTCACTGTATTGCTTCTGTATCATGGCTTCCGTGATTTTCTTTTTGGAATATTTGAGTTGTTCAATCATTTCTTTACCTACCGTATCATAAGCTTCAACAATAAATGAATCAGCCGCAATCAAATCCCGCTTGTATTCCAGCTCCATTTCAGTAACACAATCTCCCAACATCTCCAACTGGCGGACTATCTCCTTACGCTTGTCTTTAATGGATTGAGATTTATTTTCCCTCTTTAGCCGCTCAAAGTCACCTACCGAATAGTAAAATCCATGTTGATAAGAAATAAATGAATCACAATTATCGTATGCCTCGTTTAGAGAGCCTTTATCGTGGAAATAATTTTTCATCAATTCCTCATCCATGTAATTGTCTATTGCAAACCAATTTTTGTTCCCGTTCCTATCAAGCATCCTATTGAAAGGAAGACTTTCCAATGCAGCACGATAAGCATCACGGGAAGCCCTGGCTGTTGCACAATCATAAAAGTTCTTCATAGTTCGGTATATTTCCTTACTGCAAATAAGATAACCTTTTATCTCCTCTTTGCTTCTTTGGGGCAATCCTTTTTTGGTATTACTTATATAGGTAATTGACGAAACTCCATTTCTGAATCGTCCTACTATCTGAATTGCGTCCGTATATGGGTCTATCATAGTATGTTCCGCAAAATAGACATCGGTCAGCATTATAACATGAGGTTGCTCTTCCAACTCCATATCCACAGCATTGAAAAAGCGGCTTGTGAAAAAGTTGTACCGCTTCATTTTATCCTTGTTCCACTGTTCGTAAACATTACAAAATCTGTTCTTTTTTAGTTTATCAACACTTTTCGGAGCACAAAAAACAGCAGATTCTTCCAACAGGTCTAGTTGCTTCATCAATGAATATATAATATCAGTTGAATTGATAAACACACAAATCGGAAGTGGTGCAGCTTCCTCATTGTTTAGCTTGGATAGCACATTTTTAAATGCTTGCAGCGTATTATTCGTATGATGAAGCCAAATCTCCTTTTTATAATCAAAAGTCGGCTGTATTTCTATCGTCTGAAAGTTCTGCTCCTTAAATCGAGGGTCATTCAATTCTATCGGTGTGGCAGAAACCAATGCTTTTTGGTCAAACTTAAAGAAATCATCTATCGGTAGTGTTATGTCACTCCGGTAATCCGCATCCTTCACTAGCTTATGACATTCATCAAACAGAAGAAAACAAGAACAATGCGCACTCATTTCCTGTTCTTCAAATGCGTCCTTTACTTTCTGGAAACTTTCAGGAGTAGTAAGTATCTTATAATACTTATTCTTACTCTTCTCCAAATATTTTATGATATCGTCAGTATATACACCTTCATATACTCCGAACAGATTATCATCTTTACCGATAATAACAGGAACATTCGGCTCAATGATAATCGAGTTACGTTTTGCCGTGATTTCTCCATAGGTAGCACCAAGTCCGGTCAACTTCTTATAAAGAATTGTATTCGTGGGAATTTCGGGAAGAACTTCGGTAAGGTATTGCACCCTACCGAGTTCATTAAGATTAATTTCTATTGTCATCTTCCTCATTAACGTCTATCACATCCATTCCTTCATTTTCGTACTCTTCCTGCTTGATTGCATCAAAATCGGGTGCATCTTGCAACAAATTTCCAGGAGTTTTAGCTTCATTAATGAACTGGGACAATTCTTCTACTGGTTTTACATTTAACTTTTTCATAATCTTAAATTTTAATAGATTTATAAATATGAGGGAAGGAATTGCACCTTCCCCCGTTAATAATTCAATTATGCTATCAATTCTTTTTCCAATAAATAATCATATAACTCTTCTGTCCTTTCCAACCGGAAGAAAATCTTTCCTTTTCTGAAAAAAGCACTGGCAGTAATTTTCGCTCCATACTCACGAAACGTAGGAACAAATTGTAATGCTTTTCCCGCTAAAATCAGTTGCTTAAAAATTGATAGTTGAAAATCCTTATCTTCTCCTTCACTATAAGCCGTAACACTATTAGGATTAAAACCAAAATCTTCCGCTTCTCCTGTTTCCAAATAAGTACGTAACCAACTTAATCCTTCTTGATTCAATATCAAACAGAAACCTTGAATCTTTTTGGATTCAATCCATGCGCATGGATAGTTATCCTTGTTAGTGTAAAACTTAACATTCAATTGCTCACCTCTTTTCATCATTGCCTTTACAGTTTGCATTGCACCTTCATTATCATAAGACTTAACTACTTTCTTTTCTACAAATTCCAAATTCATAATCTTCATTTTTTTAAAATTAAACATTAATGAATCTCAAACGAGGTGCGCACCTTTGTTTTTGATTACGCTGCAAAACTACGGAGAAATAGAAGCGTATGAAATGAAGAAAAAAACATAAAGAAATCCCTTTTTTTATGCTTAATTCTTTATGTAATCACAAATATCATAAATCACAATATATCAACAAATTATGTATATTTACACAATAATCATCAATTAAATAAAGGCTATCATTTTTTATCTTTATATGTTTTACCAATATGATTTTAAATGTTCAACCGGATTATTGGGAGACGTTTTGCACATGGGGATTTTCCACCAATTTGGACGAACTTCATATTTTTGTAGGTTCCTGATTGTAGCCCGTAAATTCAATATGTCATTTTTAGGACTGTCCTCATCAATCAGTTTGAGATATTTCAGTAACTCAAGAATAAAATTCCCCTCGTTATCTGTTAATCCTTTACCTTTGGCTGCAAATGATGAGTGACGTAGTAGGTTATATATACTAAGAGTTATCGTATCAAGTATCGCATTTTCGCGTTTCCTGCCTCTTTTACCTATACTGGGATAATCTTTATCCAATTCCGTTTCCGCTTCTTCCAAAGTTGAAACTCCTAAATATTTATCAAGATATGGAGTTATCATATTGAGAAACCAACTATCATCATTCGTAAGTTCTATTTTCTGTTTGTTATATTCAATCGTGACAATATTACTCTTGGTCTTTTTCTTCTCATGAAACATCTTGTAAAGACGTAGCATATCCGGTCTGACAGAATAACTATACTTTAGTTGCGTTGGGTCAGCAATATAATCCTCAAAATCAAAATAGCCATTGGTCCGTGTGTATTTATAGTAGATACTTACAATAAGAAGAATAGCGTAAAATACATCTTGGTCTTGCTGTTCATAAGCTTCGTCTTCATCTTTATTGTATGTATTCCACAATGTTTCAATATACTCGGCTTTAAAATTACCACTTTCAAGGACTAAATTCTTTCCCACAGTCATGCTAAATTCATATTTGTCCTCATCTGTCCCGCAATTAGGATAGGGAATCTCCTGCTCTTCCTTCTTTATTGACAAGTACAAATCCTGTATTTCCATTGGAAACTTATTACCCAAAAGATATACATCAGATATATAGTCCAGTTCATTATGAAACATTGAACGGCTGAATCCCACTTCACTATTCAGCCATGATTCGATTCGTTTTATCGTATTGATTGGTATTATTTGATATTCCATATTTTCAAACTTTGTCACAAAAATAAAAAATGTCGCTTCACCATAAAAGCAAAGCGACATTTTATTTTAAAGAAGATTCTTCATTGCTTCATCTATCTGCTCATTTTCAAAGCTATCAAGATAATACTGTGTCGTTGACAAACTTGTATGTCCCAATGATTCACTTATCAATGCGACGTTTACACCAGAACGTTTTAATACCGTTGCAAATGAATGACGTGCAACATAGGTTGTCAGCGGAATACTAATATCCAAATGAGCCCCTATCTTTTTAAGAACTTTATTCATGCCTTTTATCACTTTTCTAATCCTGTCATATTGCTGTTGTTCAGTAATATGAAAATTACGGTCTAATATTGGGAAAACATAATCATTCAGTTGTGAGTTCGGTTTCCTATATTTATCTACAATTTGTACAGCTTGAGGTAAAAGTTGAAATGTAATAGGCTGCTTTGTCTTATGTCGTACAAAGCATATTCGATTATTCACAATATCTGAATACTTCAAATATGCTATATCAATCATATTCATACCACAACCAAGATAACTAAAAGAAAATAAGTCTTTAGTCAAATAAAGTAATGGACTATAATAAGTTGTTATCTCCATTAAATCAACATTCATTATTTTATGTATTTCAGCCTTAGTAATTGCCCTCTTACATTTACCCTTGCGATAATGAGATATTTTGAATTTTACAAAAGGATAATACTTCTCGTTCACCACATTATCTTCTATTGCTTTATTATAAACAGCACGTAATTCTCTCATTCGTATTCCAATCGTATTATCAGAATTACCACGTTTACGAAGATAAAGTTCATAACGCTTTAACCAATTTACATCAATATCCGTGAAAGGTATATCCAAGTTACCTGCGAATCTCAATACAGAATTATAACAACTAATGTAAGCTTTGGCATTACCTAACCGTTTCTCGGCAGTCATATACTGTATGATGTATTGAATATAATCTCCCACATTCTGTTTATTACAACTTCGTTCCACGTATTCAGCCAAAGATTGTGGAGTAATGTCTTTACCAAGTGTTTTCAGTTCAAACATCATATTGACATATTCTTGTCTCGTTTGATTCATGATATTCAATAACTGTTCACGATTGGGATAGTTTCTTTTAGGTTCTTCCTTATCAAAATTCCAACAAGAAGCTTTGATTGAAATTCCCAAAGATTTAAAGTAACGTAACTTACCTTGGCTAATTCTCAACATTAACGGATGTTCTCCATTAGCTAAAACTTTTGATTTAAAACAAATAATGCCTATATTAGCATCCATAACGTAACATATTATTGTCACATTTTGGTTTGCGCTACGGTTTACACCGATAAGCAAATAGGAGATATTTTAGAAGTCAGATATAAGATTTAGCAAAAGCCAAAATTTTCATAAATGACTTATATTCAGTAGCTCTGCTGGTAGCTTTCAAAGGCTTAGCCTTTGGAAGACGCAGGTTCATAATCATGAGGTCCCCGGTTCAATCCCGGGTCCCGCTACTTGATAAGAATAAGGCATTTGGGAGGCTTCCACTTCTGGGTGCCTTTTTCTTTTTCAGCTCCGGTTTGCGCTAGCGTCAAATACAATGTAACATGGTTCTATAAATTTTATCGGGCCAGTTTAAGTAGGAAAATATATAAAGTACTATTTATATCGCTTCTTTACATACAAAGTAATACGTTTATATGCCAAAGCGATGTGTTCATTCACCGTACTTTCACTTATGGATAATAATTCTGCTATCTCTCTGTTTTTTAACTTATCCGACAGTACTAGCCTAAATACTTCTTTACATTTAGGAGGTAATGAATTTATAGCTTCCTGAATAAGCAACTCATATTCATTATCTTCCATAAGACTTTCAGGATCATTACTTTCAGGTATTAACTCCACTTCATATAAAGAAACATACGTTTTATCAGGAGAGTAATTTCGGCGAAGATAATGAAGTGCCTGATTTTTGGTAGATGTATATAAGTATTGCTCAATAGTTTTGATATGCCCTAAAGATTCCCTTTTCTTCCAAACAGTCGTAAATACATCCAGCACAGCCTCCTCAGCCGGTTCCTTTGCTTGTAAATAGTAATAAGCCACATGATACAATCTTTGCGAATATTGTTCAAACAATTGCCGCAAAGCATTTTCATCACCGGTGATGATCTTATTTAGTAAACCTTCCGGATTCATTTCATTTTACATATTTTAGATAGACTTTAGGGTTTAAATATACATTGCTCCCGTATACGCTTGGCAAATGTAGGAATATATAAAAAATAATCAAGTATAAACCCGTAGTTTTTATTTGTTGCTGTCATCTATATATAAAAACAGCACAATGAAAGAAGATTATAACATAAAAGACCCTAAGGTTGATGATTTAATTAATCGTCTTCGCTTCAAACTACCGGAGTATGACACTATTTCGAACTACAAACGACTACAAGAACGGATTAACACTCCGGTAATATCGTTAAGTAAGAATATCTCTCCGGCATGGAAGTGGTTTTCCATTGCTGCCTCTTTTGCTCTTTTGGTTGTTTCAGCCTTTCACTTTATTGACTTAAGCCGTCCGGAATTAGTATGGTATGAAGTCGCAGCAGTTCCGGATGCAAAAACAAAGATTGTACTTCCGGATAGCAGTACTGTATGGCTTAATGCCAATGCCCGCCTTGTTTACCCCCGTTCTTTTGAGGATGTAAACAGGAAAGTCAGTATTTCGGGAGAAGCTTTTTTCCAAGTTCGCAAAGACAAGAATCATCCCTTCATTGTAGATATTGGGAAATTGCAGGTCGAAGTATTGGGAACCTCTTTTAATGTAATGACAGATACATACAATGATGAAATAAGAATATCCTTACTTGAAGGAAAAGTGGCTTTATATGAAAAAGGGCAATCTTCTAAATCTGCCAAAATTCTTATGCCCAACCAAGAAGCTAAATATTCACCGTCAAATGGTGAAATTATGATTTCTCCTATCCGCATGGACAATGTCATGTCATGGATTACAGGGAAATTTAGCTTTGAGGATAACACTTTGGCTGAAATCGGAGAAGAATTAGAACGAGCATTTCACGTTAAGATACATATTGAAAACGAGGCTATACGCAAAAAGACTTTTAATGCAACGTTTGAAGATAAAGAAACTCTGGACGAAATACTCTCTATTCTCCAGATTTCAGCAAAATATAAAATGGAGAAAAAACGCGGAGAAATCTATATTTATTAATTGTAAAACCCTATAAAATAATACTATGAACAGCTCTTGAACCCTAAAAAACATTTGGGAATGCGCCAAC
>OKSN01000961.1_pt1 | contig 16501 bp, 15 predicted proteins | sample 1606191 | NCBI WGS metagenome assembly OKSN01 (sample SAMEA3879535, study PRJEB24766) | human gut metagenome | biome: human-associated habitat; feature: feces | place: USA | collected 1985/1987
CCGTGGATGAGCTGCTAAAAGCGGAACAGGCATGACCGAGATCATGCCTGTTCCACGAAATTTGAATTTTACTGTCTTACCAGCAGAGAGCTTTCAGCCTCCGCTTTTTGTTATTCTTTTGCCGCTTTTCTTTCTTCTTCCTCATATGTTGTGACGATCGCCTGGGATATCGCCACCATGGTGCGCCTGACTCTGCGCGCCATCTCCTCCGGCGGCTCCGGGTCGGAGCTGTTGAGCCAGCGGATGAGAGTCGAGACCATGCCGTCGGCGAGGAATGTCACGAGAAATTCCGTGTCCTCTTCGCTGTCAAAAAGATTGCCGACAAGCTCCTCGAGCACCGGGTGAATCTGCATGCGGAAATAGTCCCTGAACGAGTTCTGTCCGGTTATCTGGAGCGCGCTGCGATAAAACTCGCGGTCGGAATAAAAATATTCGCATATATCCTCAAAGTTCGCAATATGATCCGGTCGGTTGCGAATCTCGCTGAACTCCGTGTCGAATATCCAGTTGACAAGATCATATTTGTCGCAGAAATGATAATAAAAGCTCTTGCGGTTCATCCCGCATTTTTCGCATATGTCTCCGACGCTTATCTTCGTCAGGGGCTGGGCCTTCATCAGTTCCTTGAGTGACGAAGCGAGCGCCCTTTTCGTTATGAGCGAATCCGGCATATTCCCTCTTTCCTCCCTTTATTTTCCCTTTATGTTATATTATATCACAAAATTCGCTGTGTTTCAACCCCTGCGATTTTGGCGCCGCCGATTACTTCATTGCCGATATAAAACGCCGCAAACTGCCCTGGAGTGACCGATCTCTGTTCTTCAAAAAATGTGACGCGCGCCGTATTTTTTGAGTCGAATTCAACATGCGCGGGCGCCGCGGGGGCTCTGAATCTTATCTTGACATCGCAGTCGAAGCTGCCGCTCATTTGCGCGCTTATCGCGTTTATGCCCTCGACCGTAAATTCCTTTGCATACTGCGCGCCGTTCTCGCCGAGGATAACCGCGTTTTGCTCCGGCACGATGCGCGTGACGAACATCGGGCGGCCGAACGCGCCGAGCCCCTTGCGCTGACCGACGGTGTAGTTCATTATACCCTTGTGCCTGCCGATGACATTGCCCTGAGTGTCGAGAAAATCGCCCTCGCCCATGTCTTTGAATCCGTGCGAGCGGATGAATGATGAATAGTCGTTGTCGGGGATGAAACAGACCTCCTGGCTGTCCTTTTTCTGCGCGACCGGCAGAGAAAATTTCTCCGCAAGGGCGCGGATAGCGCTCTTCTCCATCCCGTCTATCGGGAACATCGCGTGAGCGAGCTGAAACTCCGAGAGCATGCAGAGAAAATAGCTCTGATCTTTCGCGCTGTCCGAGCGCAGGAGCTTTGTGTGTTCGCCGCTTTTGTCGAGCGAGGCATAGTGTCCCGTCGCGACATAATCACCGCCGTTTTCGAGGGCGAACTTGAGCATCGCGCCGAACTTTATCTCTCTGTTGCAGACGACGCAGGGGTTCGGAGTCGCTCCGCGCAGATATTCGGCGGCAAAATAGTCCATGACTTTTTCTTTGAACTCGCCGCGCAAATCGAGTACGCAGTGCTCTATTTTAAGAGCCTTCGCCACATTTTTCGCGTCCTCAATGTCGCCGTCCGCGCCGTCGCCGGGCTTTAATCGTAGGGTCACGCCCACGGTGTCATATCCGCGCTCTTTGAGCAGAGCCGCGGCAACGGAGCTGTCGACCCCGCCGCTCATGCCTATAAATACGCGCTCCAAGCTTTCGCCCCCTTTCGATTCTTTGTTGATTATACCATATCCCGCCCGACTATGCAAAGCAACTTAAATTTTACATCCCGAAATCATTTCGTTTTCTGCGGAATATTTTTATATATTTTTTGTTATGATGCTTTTTACATGTTATTTTTCGGTTAGTGCATGATTATCGGAAAATAAAATCTCGAAATCCGCTTGCAGAAAGCGGCAAAAAAGAGTATAATAAAAGATATATTGAGGGATTATGCGCTTTAGATACACGCACAGACCCGTGCGCCGCAATCGTATATACACGGTTCACTTTCGTTGACAATGCGGCTTTGGTCATTGCCGGGTCTTATTTCCAAGGGAGGATTTATTTTGTCAGTTGATCTACACTGTCACACGAAGTTATCAAACAGTTCCATGGGTATTGATGACCTTATTATGCTCGCAAAAAAACGCGGCGTCGATACCATTTCTATCACAGACCATGACTGCCAGGCGGGTTCCGTCCGCGGCAGGATCATCGCCGCAAGACGCGGAGTGACCGTTGTCCCCGGCGTTGAACTGTCCGCATCGGATGCCGAAACCGGCCGCCAGGTACATATTCTCGGTTACTTCTGCGACAGTCCGGACAGGCTCGAGGAGCTCTGCCACAAGAACAACGCCGCGCGCAAAAAAGCGGGGCAGTATATGATTCTCAAGGCGGCTCAGCGTTATCCTATCTCCGCCGAGCTTGTCATGAAATGCGCCGCCGGTTCGACCGGAATCTTTGAGGAACATATTATGCACGCACTCGTAGAATGCGGCATCACTCAGGATTTTCACGGCGATATATATAACGAACTTTTCAGCCCCGACAGCCCGAAAAATATTATAGTAGAGCCGAAGTTCGTCGGCGTAAAAGAAGTTATCGACGCCATTCACGGCGCGGGAGGCATAGCTGTCCTCGCTCACCCGTATAAATATAACAGCGTGCCCGGGCTTGACCGCTATGTAAAATACGGCATCGACGGCATCGAGGTCTGGTGCCCGTCAAGCAGCGAAGAGCAGCAGAACGATATGCTCGACTACGCAAGGACTCACGAGCTCCTCGCAATAGGCGGCTCGGACTTCAGCGGAATGTATAACAAAGGCACCGTCAGCGTCGGCGATTTTGCTACGCCCGCCGCCGATTTCAAGGCGCTCAGCGACTACAAGACGATGCTCAAAAAGCGCGCCAAATAAGTTAGGAGGGATCGCAATGCGTCCCGAAGAGGATAAGGATATCAAAGTATTCCATCCGTCAAACGAAAAGAAAGAACAGGCTGAGGAATCAACCGACCTCAGCCAGGATATACTGCACGCCGTACAGGAGCTTGACGCCCAGCGCTCAAACGGCAATCTCCGCCGCGCACGCAAGCTCGGCAGGAGTCTCGCGCAGTTCACGCCCGAAAACGCGGCGAAGCTCGGCGGGATAGACATAAAGGCAAAAGGCGGAGTCGACCCGCAGGAGCTGCCGTCAAATGTGCTCTATCAGGCGCGCGTGCTCATGCTGTTCACCGCGCAGCTGACTCTCCACCGCCTGCTGCCGCCGGTCATCTCGAACGAGGCGGTAAACGCCATGTACGACGACCTGAGCGAAGGTTTCTATGACAATGTCATGGAAGGCGCTTCGTTTTCGATATATTATCTCGCCGTCAGAAAGGCGTTCAATATCAGCGCAAATATCGGAAAGGGCTTCGCGATGCTCTGCGGAGACGAGGATTCTGACGAATACGCGAAAATCGGAATGCTGGTCTACAATCTGTCGGACGAATATGTCACCCGACGGGTCAACGAAGCGGGATTTAAAAAATTGAGCTAAAACAAAAGCCGAACGGATTTTTCTCCGCCCGGCTTTATTTTATTATATCATTTCGGCTTCTTTCCCGAGATATTTGCAGTATTCCTGCGCCGTCATGAGCTTAGCCCCTCGCTCGGCATCACCGAACTCGGCGAGCCATGAGCCGTATGGGTCGCTGTTTATGCTCTGCGGGTAGTCGAGCAAGTCGTCGTTTATTCTCAGCACGGTCCCGCTTATCGGCGCGGAGATATCCCAAACGCCCTTGAACGCCTCGGCGTCGCCGATAACCTCACCGGACTGATAGTATTCGCCCTCGTCGCAGAGGTTCAGAAAAGATATCTTCCCGCGCTTTTGCGGAACGAAGTCGGATATCCCGACCCGCGCCGTGCCGTCGGGCATGAAATCGACCCACTCATGCGAGGCGGTGTAAAGTAACCCGCGCTTTACTTTCATATGCCGAAATATTCCTTCGCGTTGTTGAACGAGATGTCGCAGACTATCTTCTTGAGCGTGTCCATATCAGCGGGATAGAGTCCGCGCTCGACCATGCTGCCGATGAGATCGCAGAGTATGCGGCGGAAATATTCGTGGCGCGGATAGGACAGGAACGAGCGCGAATCCGTCACCATGCCGACGAATTTAGAAAGCACGCCGGTGTTCGCGAGCGCTTTCATCTGCTCGCGCATGCCGTCAATATTGTCGTTGAACCACCACGCCGAGCCGAACTGAATCTTCGATGCCGCCTGCGAATTCTGGAAGTTGCCGAGCATCGCGCCGAGAACATAGTTGTCCTTGGGGTTGAGCGTGAAGAGTATGGTCTTTGGGAGAAGATCTTCAACATCGAGGGAGTCGAGCAGGCGCGAAAGATTGTCCGCAACCTCGTGGTCGGCTATCGAGTCGAAACCGCTGTCCGGGCCGAGAGATTTGAACATACGCGAATTGTTGTTGCGCGTTGCGCCGATGTGTATCTCCATGCCCCAGCCGCGGCGCGCGTATTCTTTTGCAAAGAAGCGCATAAGCTCGGTCTTGTATTCGTCAACTTCACATTCGCTCAGCTCCTCGCCGCCGAGAGCCTTTTTGAACACTCTGTCGAGCTCCGCCGCATCTGCGCGCTTATATGGCACGCGGGTGAATGCGTGGTCGCTCGCGCGGCAGCCCATCTTTTCAAACAGGTCGATTCGGCTCAGGAGCACTTCGGTAAGCTTTTCGTAGCTGTCGACTTTTTCGCCCGAAGCCTTTTCAAGAGCCTTCACCCAGTCGCGGTAGCCGGGCAGCTCGATGCCGAGCGTCTTGTCGGGTCTGAACGCCGGGATAACGCGGCATTTGAAGCTCTTGTCCTCGGCGATAAGCTTGTGATATTCGAGACTGTCCGCCGCGTCGTCGGTCGTGCAGAGGCACACGACATTCGAGTTTTCAATAAGCTCGCGCGGGGTGAATCCGCCCGCCGCTATCTTCGCGTTCGCGCGGTTCCAGATATCATCCGCCGTCTTTTCGCTCAGCGGCTCATATATGTCAAAATATCTCTGAAGCTCGAGGTGAGTCCAGTGATAGAGCGGGTTGCCGAGAAGATACGGCATTATCTTCGCCCACGCCATGAATTTTTCGCGCGGGGAGGCGTCGCCCGTGATGTATTTTTCCGGGACGCCGCAGGAGCGCATCGCGCGCCACTTGTAGTGATCGCCCGCGAGCCAGAGCCATGCTATATCCTCGGGCGCACGGTTTTCATATATTTCCTTGGGCGACAGGTGACAGTGCCAGTCGAATATCGGCATCTCGTTAGCTGCGGCGAAAAGCTCGCGCGCGGTGTCGCTCTCAAGCAGAAAATCCTTGTCCATAAAAGCTTTCATTCGTATCTCCTCCCGATTTCTCGTTGATATTATTATAACCTCCGCCGCCGATATAAGCAATAGTGCGCGTTGACAAAAAGATTAATTTTCTGTAATATAAGAGCGGATAAATTTGTTTTCAAGAGGTGCTCACTTTGAGAAAATTCAAGATAATAAACCCCTATGCCGGCGTTGACTGGGACAGCTGGCACCACTACAAAACCAATCTGCACACGCACTCGACCGCGAGCGACGCGCAGGTCGATTTTTCGGATATGATAAAGGCATATTACGACGCGGGCTTTGATATTCTCGCCATGACGGACCACGGAGTCGTGAACCACGGCTGGAATCAGAAGCCCCGGCGCATCCCCGTGCTCTCCGTCAGCTCCATTATAAAAAAGCCGACATGGCTCAGCGACGAGGAGTACGGCGCGATACTCGACGGCACATACAAAAACCGCGGGCGCGGCATGACCGATTTAAGATACGGAATCGAGATAAACACCGCCGTGTTCACAAAAGCCCATGTCAACGGCTTTTTCACCGAATACGGTCAGGGACTCGTCGGGCACGAAAACGACTTTGAAGGGCCTGTCAAGGGCGTCGCCGAGAGCGGCGGACTCTCCGTCATAAACCACCCCGGCGACTGGCTCGAATCATACGTCGATGTGAATCACGCGCACGAGAAAAAGAATGTCGAGCTGTTCGCCGATATATTAAAAAAATATCCGTCGTGCCTCGGCATCGAGGCCTTCAACCGCATCGACACCGTGACCTGCGCCGACCGCATACTCTGGGACGAACTGCTTTCGGCGGTCATACCGAGCGGCAGAAATGTCTGGGGCTTCGCGAACAGCGACGCCCATGTGCTCTCCGATATCGACACGAGCTTCATGGATTTTGTTCTGCCGGACAGGACGGAGCAGACCGTCCGCCGCGGCATGGAGAACGGCACATTTTTCTCTGTCGGCAGGCGCGCTGTATATGAGCTCGGTAAAGATTTTGTCGGCGAGGGCGAATATCCGACCGTCACGCGCATAACCGTGAATGAAGATGAGCAGAGCATAAGCATCGAGGGCAAAAATTATAACCGCGTGCAGTGGATATCAAACGGCAAAATAATCGCTGAGGGCGAAAAAATCGATCTCATCGCCGCGTCGCAGAACATCGGCTGCTATGTCCGCGCTCAGCTGCTCGGCAAGGGCGGCATATGTTTAACTCAGGCGTTCGTGCTCGACGACGGCAATATGCATGAAGTGACTCTGCGCAATATCACGCCGAAGCAGCGCAAAATAGAACGCGCCGAAGATAAATTCAAGAGCACCAGATTCTATGTTCTCGGTCAGGAGATATCCCGCGAAATAGCATACAGAAAACGCCGCAGGCAGGAGAAAAAGAAATGAAAAAATCATCGAAAAAGGGCCTTAAAATCGCCGCGATAACCGTCGGATGCATAGCGCTGGCGGTCGCCGCCGGGTTCGGCACATACAGAATAAAGAACCGCATCGACTCGAAAAAATATAATCTTATCACGCTCGACACCTCGTCGCTTCCCGCGCCGCAGGAGCCGGTGCGCGATGACTTTGTTCAGCTCAAGAACGTCAGGATGCACTATGTCGTTTACGGCAACGGCGAGCAGCCCCTTGTCTTAATCCACGGAAACGGCGGCAGCGCGAAATCGCTCGCCGAGGCGGCAAGCTATCTCGCCAACGACTACACGGTCTATGTAATTGAAAGCCGCTGCCACGGACAGAGCAGCGACCCGGGCACGATAGACTATGAATCCATGGCGGACGACACCGCACAGTTCATCGCCGCGATGAAGCTCAGAAAGCCGTATATCATGGGGCACAGCGACGGTGGCATAATTGCGCTGACGCTCGCCGCGAGATACCCGGATATCCCCGGTGCGATAATATCCTGCGGCGCGAATACGAGCCCCAAGACGATGAAGCCGTATTTTATCATCGGCGTGAAATTCAACAATTTGTTCCACCACGATAAGCTCAATGACATGATGCTCACCCTGCCTGATATCACAGTCGAAATGCTCGGCGAGATAACTGCGCCGACCTATATCGTCGCGGGTGAACATGATATAATGTGGCTCTCCGACACGGTGTCTATGTATAAAGAAATTCCCGACAGCCGCATCGCGATAATCAAGGGCGCGGGACACTCAACATATATGTCGCACGACGGCAAGCAGGCTTATGTGCTCGCCAAGGGATTTTTTGACACACTCTGATATATAAATTTAACAGCCGCCGATTCGGTTTTTCACGCTGAATACGGCGGCTGTTTTTATTTTGCGGCTGTCCGTTTTCACCCTTTCGGCATATTATGCTATGGGGGTCGTTCCCCACGAAATCCAAAACAAGCGCGGATATGCCGAAGGTGACAGATTTCTGTCCGCAGGGGAGCCGCGGCTGTGCGTCCGCGCATAAGAATAGAGGCTCCCCAAGGCGGGGAGCCTCATCGGAATTTTATCTTATAAAATGCGTCCATGCGCGTTCTTCCGTCTCCGGGAGCCCGAATTTTTCTTTGCCCAGAGCGATACTCTTCATAAGGAAAGTCATGTTCCGCGCGAGCGTGCGCATGGTCTGCTTTCCCTCTTCGTCCATGTCGGCTTCGCCCTTTTCGCGCCCGTGGATCGAGTTCCAATACTGGCTCGAAGCTATCGGCATATTGGATATGGTGAAATACTTGTTCAGCTCGTCAAATGTCGCGGAACATCCGCCGCGCCTTGCGCAGACTACGCTCGCGCCGACCTTCATGGTCTTGTCAAAAGGCGTGCTGTAAAAAAGCCTGTCGAGGACGGCTATCAGCGTCGCGTTTGCGGAGGCATAATAGACGGGACTCGCCACAACAAGACCGTCCGCCTCGCGGAATTTCGGCGCAAGCTCATTGACAATATCATCAAAGACGCATTTCCCGAGCTCACCGCACCGCCTGCAGGCGATGCAGCCCCTGACATTCATATTGCCGACCTGCACCGTCTCGGTCTCAACGCCCTGCGCCTCAAAAATCTTTTCCATTTCTTTTATGGCGAGCGAAGTGTTGCCGTTTATCCTCGGGCTGCCGTTGATAATGAGCACTTTCATTTTTCATACCTCTTTCTCATATATATTAAAAATTTTACTGATTTCCCGCTTTGATTATACCACATCCCTCCGCATTTTCAACGCGAAAAATCCCCCTGCCAATCGGCAGAGGGCAAATCAAACAAATCATTTCTTTCGCGTCATAAAAGCTCCGACGAGCGAACCGACAAAAGCTATCGGCGCGAATCGGACAAACAGCCACTCGAACACATGATAAACAGTGCCGAAAACAGCAGTCTCCGGGTCGCTGAAATTCCGGCCGAGATACGGGCTGCCGAGCGATATCAGCACCGCCGAGATAATTATTATAGCCGCGCAGAGTGCAATAAACAGCCAGTGAAGCGCCGCTCTTCTCGCGATTTTTCTTCGCGCGAGCTGCAGGTTTATCACCTCGAGCTTTTCGCATATCGCTTTCAGCTCGTCCGCTTCCTGCTTTACGACATTCTCGCCGAGCAGTGTGCTCACGGGAGTTTCGAGCGCGTCCGAAAGAGATATAAGCATATCCGAATCGGGGACGGACAACCCCTGCTCCCATTTGGACACGGTCTGCCGCACGACATTCAGCTTGACCGCGAGCTCCTCCTGCGAGAGTCCTTTTGATTTTCTTTTGCAGGTGTTTTATTTTTCAAACAAAAAGAAAATGCCGAAACGCGGGAAGTATACATTCTTTGATTAGAGTGCGTAGCGAAGGTAGGAAATGGATTTTACAATTCTATTTCGTGCCGCTGTCGCGGCATCGGTGCGTCGAGGTCGCCGCACCCTACAACGTCTGGGAGCGTGTGCCAAGTATTTTTGCAAGTTTCGTCGGCAGATGATATCTGCCCCTACCGCACACTTCTTCGTTTTTCACTTTTACTTATTACTTTGAACGAAGCGGAATAACCCCTCAGTCTCGGCTCACGCCGAGCCATCTCCCCTACAGGGGAGCCTGACAGATTTCACGACAAATCCCAAATTTGCACCGCCCCACAACTCACAACTTAAAAACAACGGCGCGACCGAAAAGTCACACCGTTTATAAATTTAATAATAGCCGCAAAGCGGGTGCTTCCCGTCCGTTTATTCGCCGTTATTCGTCCCAGTCAAATTTTGTCAGTTTGCCTTTTGTCAGCAGCTTGGGATATCCCCATTGGCGCAAAACTTCGTATACGCCGACGGCGACGGAGTTCGAGAGATTCAGGCTGCGCGCATCCGAATTGTTTATCATCGGTATTCTTACGCAACTGTCCGGGTTGTCGTGCAGAAGCTCCTCGGGCAGTCCTTTTGTCTCCTTGCCGAAGACTATGTAGGCGTTGTCGGGATAAACTACATCCGAATGGATGTGTTCCGCCTTGGTTGAAAAATAGAAAAATTTTCCGCCCGCGTTCTTCTCAAAAAAGTTCGCGAGGTTTTCATAATATGTTATGTCGAGCAGATGCCAGTAGTCGAGTCCGGCTCTTTTGAGCTTGCGGTCGTCAATGGTGAATCCCATGGGCTTGACTATGTGCAGGCGCGAGCCGGTCGCGGCGCAGGTGCGCGCGATGTTGCCGGTGTTCTGCGGTATTTCCGGTTCAACGAGAACTATGTTCAGCTGCATTTTTGTCCTCCTGTTTCGTGCGTTTTGACAAAACAAATTTTGTCTTGAATCCCGGCGCGCTCCCTGCTCAAAATATAAAGGGAACGCCCGAAGCGTTCTGAAAAATAAAAAGGGGTGTGTTCTTTTATGAAGATGGCTCAGTCCGGATCGACTGCCAAAAATGTCATGGTCGCCCTCGCAGTCGGCGGCGCGGCGGCCGCAGTGTCGGGTGCGATGATGATGGGCTCGAACAATTCGCTCAAAAAGGCGAAGAAGAATGTCAAGAAGAGCGCCGCAAAGGCTATGAAGACAGTCAGCGGCATAATGGACGATGTGTCCTCGATGAAAAACTTCAAGATCTGACTTTTTAATGGGACTCGGTCGCCGCGCGGTTATTTTGCGGCGTTGTAGAGTCCCATTGCCTTTTCGGTCTCTCCGTTTACGAGCAGGGGAATTGCGTCGCACGCCTTGAGACAGGCGGAACGCAGATTTTCGAGGTCGTCGCCTTTCATGACCGAGAGCACCCAGTCGGCGAGCGGCTGCTCGGGGTGGAGCTTCGCGCCGATGCCGAGCTTGATGCGCGGGAACTGATCGCTCTGAAGCTGATATATTATGCTCTTTATTCCGTTGTGACCGCCGTCCGTGCCTTTGCGGCGTATTCTGAGCCTGCCGCAGGGGAGAGAGATGTCGTCAAAAATTACGATTATCTTTTCGGGCGGTATCTTGTAGAACGAGGCTATGTCGCGCACTGCCTCGCCGGAGTTGTTCATGAAAGTCTGAGGCTTTGCAAGAATGCAGCGCTTGCCGCCGATTTCTGCGTCTCCGATGAGTGCGTTGAACTTCAAGCGGTTTATTTTTATATCGTTCTCCTGCGCGAAAAGATCGAGGCAGAGAAAGCCAGCATTGTGGCGGGTAAATTCATATTCCTTGCCCGGGTTGCCGAGCCCGACTATCAAAAATTCGGGCGCGCCGACAGCGCGGGGAGTGCGTCTGAAAAAATTCATATCTTTTTCCCTTACATTTTATACGGACGCCCGGTCTCCCGAGCGCCCGTATGTTATTTTGACTTTATCAGAACTTTATATCGATCGCGAATTTGTCGGCGTTTGCCATGTCAAATTTTACGAACGACTGGTTCGCGGCGGACTTGTTCTCCGCAAACACGATGCTCGGGTTGAGCTTCTTGAGAGCCGATTTGACAGCGTCGGGGCTGTTGTAGCCTTTGGCGAGGACATTGAATGTGAATGTCCCGGTTTCGCCGGGAGCGATGGTCACATAGTTGGCCTCGTTGGTGCGCGAGCAGACCCAGATGTTGTCCGTTCCGTTCGCTTCGCTCTTCGCGTTGGAGATGACTATCGCAGTGTCGCTGCGGTTCTTTATTGAGACTGTCTGGGCGTAAACGTTCCAGCCCTCGCAGTTGTTCTCATAGAACTTTGCAACATCGTCGGCGCTCATGCCGTAGAGCGATTTGAGTGTGATCTTGTAGACCTGGGGGATAGTCTTGTATGCGGTCATTGCGGTGTCGTCAACAGCTATCTCCTGTGCAGATGCCGTTCTCTTGTTGCCGACAGGGATGACTCCTCCGAGGACGAGTCCGCCGACAACTATCGCCGCGGCCGCGATGACGGCAATAATGATTATCGCCGCTTTCTTGCCTTTCTTCATGGCAATTTCACCGTCTTTCTTTTAAACTTTATGCTTATAGGGCTGCTTTATCTTCACCCAGCCCTTTTTGACCGTCTGTCTGGAGCGGGCGACTGCGAGCGAGTTGTCGGGGACATTCTCGGTCACGGTCGAGCCTGCCGCAGTGTATGCGTTTTCGCCGACCTCAACGGGAGCCACGAGGCAGGTGTGGCATCCGATAAATGCGCCGTCCTTGATTGTGGTGCGGCTCTTCTTGTTGCCGGAGTAATTAGCCGTAGCGCAGCCGCAGCCGATGTTGATTCCCGTGCCGAGATCGGAGTCGCCGATATATGAAAGGTGGGATATCTTTGTATCTGCGCCTATCGTGCTGTTCTTGACTTCAACGAAGTTGCCGACATGGACGGAACTGCCGATAACGCTGCCGGGACGGATGCGGACGAACGGACCGATGTCCGCGCCGTCGAGTATCTTCGATGAGTAGCAGACCGAGCGGACGAACGAAACGCCGTCTTCTATCGTGCTGTTTTCAACGAGCGAGTCGGGACCTATCGTGCAGTCCTCGCCGATAACGCTGTCGCCTTTTATCACAGAACCGGTGAGAATCACGGTGTCCCTGCCGATTTTTGCGCCGGGGCAGATAATAACGCCGTCGGTGCAGGGGATTGACACGCCCGCACGCATATGCTTCTCAAGCTCGCGGTGGCGGGCAAGCTCGTTGAGAGCGTTGAGCTGAACCCTGTCGTTCGCGCCGAGGATTATATCCTCGCTCTGCGCCGTGAACGAACCTGCGCGCAGACCGTAGGACTTTATCTCTTCAAGAGCGTCGGTCAGATAGAACTCTTTCTTCGTGTTCTCTCCGCTCGCGCGCTTTGCGTTGAGGCTGTTGAGCGCGCGCATCAGAGCTTCGCCGTCAAACCAAAACGCGCCGGAGTTGACTTCTCTTACAGCCGCCTCTTCGGCGTTCGCGTCGCGCTGTTCGACTATCTTTTCAACCGAACCGTCCGCCGAGCGGATTATCCTGCCGTAGCCGGTCGGATCGTCTATCTCCGCAGAGATAACGGTGACGCTGTTGCCCTCTTTTCTGTGCAGGGCGAGTGCATCGTATATTGTTTTTGCGTCGATGAACGGAGCGTCGCCGTTTAAAACGAGGACATCGCCGCCGTTGCTTTCAATAAAGTTTCCCGCCTGCAAAACGGCGTGACCCGTTCCGAGTCTCTCGCTCTGGAGAACAGTCTCGCAGCTGCCTGCAAGGTGCGCGTCGAGATATTCCGCGCCGAAGCCTTTAACAACGCATATGTCGTCTATGCCGCTTTCTTTTACGGCGCCTATGACCCAGTCGATCATCGGCGCGAACAGAACCTCGGCGAGAGCCTTCGGCTTTTTGCTCTTCATTCGCGTGCCTTCGCCGGCGGCGAGAATAACAGCACATTTCTTATCCATAAAGCTCATTGTCCTTTCCTTATTGATACCCGTGCGGTATCTTAAAATATATTATGACAGAAAAAGAGTGAAATTACAAGCCATTGTGCATATGACGGCGCGATTTTTCAAAGATTTTATAAATCGAGAAGAACGCAGCTTGTGATGAAATCCTGTTTGTCGGTCGCGATGTGCCGTTTGTTGAGCACAGATTGCGCAAAAAATAAAGATGTGTCAACAAACATTGCATATTAAATGCACAATACAAAAAATAATTCTCTTTTGTATTGACATTGGAAATATAATTTGATAAAATTAATTTGTCAGATGACGATATTGATATGAAATATATTTTTGCTAATTGATTTTGGAAAGTCGGTGATTTAATGCTGGTTAATAGGTGAGGCTTGCCGACATAAAACGCTCTGCTGCGTATGAACAGTTGGTTGAAGAATATCTTTGGACAGTGTAAAAGGAGACTATGCAAATTATGGATCCCTCTATTTTAATTGTTGTTTTGGTTTTTATGGCAACGGTAGGCGCAACTTTTTCGGGATTTAAAACGGTAAATCTCATTGTTAAAGGAGATACATGGCAACTGTGGGCGATACTTACGGGCGTGCTGATTTTTGTTGCAGCGTTGGGCTTTCTTTTGCCTTTTATGTTCTGAACATCTAAATTACAGACACTTTTTCGGCGCAGGGAGGCTCTCCCTGCGCTATATATAATTGTATAGTCAAATCTGTACAAAAGAAAAGTCGCAAAAATCGCTATTTTATTGTAAAAATATATGGTATTTTTCCTGCCGGTCTGCTATAATAACATGAGGCGAAGATGCAGCCTTTGGTTTCTGCATCTTCTTCGCAGCTAAAAACACTATTTACGGAGGTATATCATGGCTCACAAGTACGTTTATTTGTTCTCCGAGGGCAACGCTCAGATGAGAGAGCTTCTCGGCGGTAAGGGCGCGAACCTTGCTGAAATGACAAACATCGGTCTTCCTGTTCCTCAGGGCTTCACCATCACCACCGAGGCCTGCACACAGTACTATGAGGACGGCCGCGAGATCAATCCCGAGATCATGGCAGAGATCAACGAGTACATCGTCAAGATGGAAGGCATCACCGGCAAGAAGTTCGGCGATAAGGAGAATCCGCTCCTCGTTTCCGTCCGTTCCGGCGCCCGCGCTTCAATGCCCGGCATGATGGACACTATTCTTAACCTCGGTCTTAACGAGGAGGTTGTTGAGGCTATCGCAGAGAAGTCCGGCAATCCCCGTTGGGCTTGGGACTGCTACAGAAGATTCATTCAGATGTATTCCGACGTCGTTATGGAGGTCGGTAAGAAGTATTTCGAGCAGCTCATCGACGCTATGAAGGTGAAGAAGGGCGTGACCCAGGACGTCGAGCTTACCGCTGACGATCTCAAGGAGCTCGCTTCTCAGTTCAAGGCTGAGTACAAGGCAAAGATCGGCACCGATTTCCCGACCGATCCCAAGGAGCAGCTCATGGGCGCTATCAAGGCTGTTTTCCGTTCGTGGGACAACCCCCGCGCAAACGTCTATCGCCGCGACAACGATATCCCCTATTCGTGGGGTACTGCCGTTAACGTCCAGTCCATGGCGTTCGGCAACATGGGCGATGACTGCGGCACCGGCGTTGCGTTCACCCGCGACCCCGCAACCGGCGCTAAGGGTCTGTTCGGTGAGTTCCTCACCAACGCACAGGGCGAGGACGTCGTCGCAGGCGTCCGTACTCCCATGAAGATCGCTGAGATGGAGCAGAAGTTCCCCGAGGCGTTCGCAGAGTTCAAGAAGGTCTGCAAGATTCTTGAAGACCATTACAGAGATATGCAGGACATGGAGTTCACCGTCGAGCACGGCAAGCTCTTCATGCTTCAGACCCGTAACGGTAAGAGAACCGCTCAGGCAGCTCTCAAGATCGCCTGCGATCTCGTTGACGAGGGTATGAGAACCGAGGAAGAGGCTGTTCTTATGATCGAGCCCAGAAACCTCGACACCCTCCTTCATCCCCAGTTTGACGCAAAGGCACTCAAGGCAGCTACCCCGATCGGTAAGGGTCTTGGCGCTTCTCCCGGCGCTGCATGCGGCAAGATCGTCTTCACCGCTGACGACGCTGAGGCTTGGAAGGCAAGAGGCGAGAAGGTTGTCCTTGTCCGCCTTGAGACTTCTCCCGAGGACATCACCGGCATGAAGGCATCTCAGGGTATCCTGACTGTCCGCGGCGGTATGACCTCTCACGCAGCTGTTGTTGCCCGTGGTATGGGTACCTGCTGTGTCTCCGGCTGCTCCGAGATCATCATGGACGAGGAGAACAAGAAGTTCACCCTTGCAGGCAAGACCTTCCATGAGGGCGACTTCATCTCCATCGACGGCTCCACCGGTAACATCTATGACGGCATCATCCCGACTGTCGACGCTTCCATCGCAGGCGAGTTCGGCAGAATCATGGGCTGGGCTGATAAGTACAGAACCCTTAAGGTTCGCACCAACGCAGATACTCCGCGCGACGCAGCCAAGGCTGTTGAGCTCGGCGCAGAGGGCATCGGCCTTTGCCGTACAGAGCATATGTTCTTCGAGGCTGACAGAATCGCTGCTTTCCGCGAGATGATCTGCTCCGATACTGTTGAAGAGAGAGAAGAAGCTCTTGAGAAGATTCTTCCCTATCAGCAGGGCGACTTCGAGAAGCTCTATGAGACCCTCCTCACCAACGAGGAGTGCGCCAAGGCGGAGGACATGGGGGACTTTTACCGGGTCCCCGCCGACAACCGCAGTCTCAACTACGATAAATTCTTCTCCGAGGGGGACGCGCACCGCAGCGCCCTCACGGAGTTCAATTCCAACAACACGCGCATCCTGAACGTGGCCGAAACGAAGGCGCGCATCGCCGCCCTCGCCTACATTCAGGAGGAGCTTGCGTGGCAGGAGAAGTGATATGAACATTCTTGTCACCGGCGCAAAGGGCATGGTGGGTACTGCCCTGTGTGCAAACCTCAAAAACCTGCGGGACGGCAAAAACCGTACCCGCCCCGGCCTGCGCATTGATAAGATCTACGAATACGACCTCGCCTCCACCCCTGCTGAGATGGAGGACTACTGCGCCAAGGCGGATTTCGTGTTCAACCTCGCGGGCGTGAACCGTCCGGAAAATCCCGAGGACTTCATGCGCGGCAACTTCGGCTTCACGTCCGAGCTGCTGAACTGCCTGAAAAAGCACGGGAACAAGGCCCCCGTCATGCTCTCGTCCTCCATTCAGGCGACGCTGGCCGGGCGCTTTGCCGGGAGCGAGTACGGCCGCTCAAAGCTGGCGGGGGAGGAGCTGTTCTTCTCCTACAGCAGAGAAACGGGCGCGCCGGTGTACG
>OKSN01000964.1_pt1 | contig 16473 bp, 16 predicted proteins | sample 1606191 | NCBI WGS metagenome assembly OKSN01 (sample SAMEA3879535, study PRJEB24766) | human gut metagenome | biome: human-associated habitat; feature: feces | place: USA | collected 1985/1987
CGTTGCGTGGTCGCTGGCGTGGGGCCTGGTGCTGCTCAGGATAAACGATTCAAAGCGCCTGCCGCATTGGCTGAAGGCCGTTATAGTTTTCGCCGTGTGCGCAATAACCTTCCCGTCGGACTGGAGCTGCGTAGCAGCCGTTGCAATTCTTTTCATGGGCAACGCGCGCGGCAATTTTAAGCAGCAGATGATTTGGATGATGCTATGGAGCGCCACTTACGCCGCGGTGTATTTCATATTCCTTGATAAAATATACGGCGTTATTCAGCTTTTTACCTGCCTTACGATACCGCTGCTGCGGCTTTATAACGGCGAACGCGGCAAGTGGAAGGGCATGGGCAAGCTTTTTTATGTTTATTATCCGGCGCACCTTTTTATAATGGGCATTTTGCGCGTGCTGCTTTGGGGATGACGCGCGGCAGCATAAATGGTATAATATAGCCAAAATAATCAGGAGGGAACCAAAGAATGGAAAAACCGGTATTGGTCATAATGGCGGCGGGAATGAGCAGCCGCTACGGCAGCCTTAAACAAATAGACCCCGTGGACGAAGAAGGGCATATAATAATCGACTTTTCCGTGTTCGATGCTCACCGCGCCGGCTTTGACGAGGTGATATTCCTTATTAAGAAAAACATAAGCGGCGCGTTTCACGCAGCCATTGGCGACAGGGTATCCAAATATCTTAAAGTGAGCTATGCCTATCAGGAGCTCGATATGCTACCGGAAGGCATAACCCTGCCCGAAGGCCGCGAAAAGCCGCTCGGTACCACCCATGCCGTGCTTTGCGCGCGTCCCGCCGTGGGCACAAGGCCGTTTGCCGTTATAAATGCGGACGATTATTATGGGCCGGAAGCGTTTGAGCATCTTTATAAATTCCTCACAAGCGAGCATGGCGCAAACGAGCACCTTGCCGTGGGCTATCCCGTGGAAAACACCCTGCCCGAAAACGGCGAGGTCACGCGCGGCGTATGCCAGGTGAACGGCGAAGGCTACCTTACCTCTATAGTCGAGCGTATGCGCATTGCCCGCGCGGATTGCGGCGCAGTAGCCACGGAGGACAGCGGCACCACCATAGCCATACCCAAGGGAACCACCGTATCCATGAACTGCTGGGGATTTTCAAACAGCATATTTGATATTCTGGACGATAATTTCCGCGCCAACATAGCCGCCGGCCTTGAAAGGAACCCCATGAAGTACGAGGATCTGCTGCCCGTTGCCGTTTGCAGCGCAATACAGGCGGGCAAGGTGCGGGTGAATGTTGAACCCACGCACGACGCTTGGTTCGGTGTAACGCATAAGGATGACAAGCCCGTTGTTATGCAGAAGCTCAAAGAACTGAAGCAGAAGGGCGTGTATACCGATAAGCTTTGGAGCTGATTCACGCCTGACGGCCAAACGCCCTAAACTCAACACATATAACGCTAACAACGCTTCGGACGGGGAAATAACCGCCGAAGCGTTTTCTGTTTGGGGAACGGGAAAGCCGCAGCCGCGCTTGCCTATATATTACTCCGCGCGGACTGCAGCTTACCCGCCAAAATCGGCCATTTACCGATGAACTCAGGACAAAACGGAGCATTTCTTTTATAATATGCTTACAAGGGCAAAGGAAACGAGGTGATACCCATGAAGGTGGAAATAAAGGTGCTGCCCGAATTAAAGGAGCCGTATGCCGTGATATATGCAGGCGATATAACGTCCGAAATACGCCGCGCGGCGGCATTGCTGGAAAAGGAAACGCCCGACGTGATTCCCGTAAGGGAAAACGACAGCATAATAGTGCTTCGCCCCGATGAAATATACATGATTCGGGCGGAAAACGAAAGGACGGCCGTATATACCAAGGCAAAGCGGTATGACGGCGGCAAGCGGCTTTACGAATTTGAAGAGATTCTCGGGAAAGGGTTTATGCGGATATCCAAAGGGACGCTTGCGAACCTAAGCTGCATTGACCATGTTGAACCGACATTGGGCGGGCTTATGCTCCTTGTTCTTAAAAACGGCTGTAAGGAGTGCATCTCGCGTAAGTATCTGCCCGCTTTCAAAAAATACCTTGGACTGTAAGGAGGCATATATGGTGAAGAAATTACTTAAAAAGATTCACTCGGGTGTTGGCATGGGCTGCTTCGTTTTTGTTGCAATGCTTTTCATCGCCCCTGCTTTTGCGGGCGGCGCAAACGCTTTCTTTGCAGCGAGAACGGGTGAGGAATGGCAGCTTAGCGCGCTCTGCTTTATCGTAATATCATTGGGCTTCAATGTTCCTTCCCTGATTTACGAAAACGAGCGGCTTGCCCTGTGGCTCAGGACGCTTATACACATGGTTATAGGCACGGCGGTCTATCTGCTTACGGCGTATTTTGCAGGCTGGATGGAATCGGGCATAGGGAGGATAGCGCAGGGGCTTTTGATTGCGTTGGGCTCCGCCGCCGTAATATGGCTTTGCATTTTTCTGTATATCAAGGCGCAGGTAAGGAAGATGAACCGAAAAATAAAGGAAAAGCAGCAAAACGGATAGGCGCTCCGCAAAGCAATGCTCACCAAAGGCGCGGCCGGCAAGGCATCGGCCGCGCCGCGCCGTTTCAACCGCCAAACCGCGGCCCGGCGAACAGAAAAGTTTCCTTCGCCTGGCGCGAAAGGCTGCGGCTTATGGGTATATGCGCACCGCTTTTCAGTATAAATTCGCCCGGCAGCATTGCCGCAAGGCTGGCCGTGTTTACATAATAGCTGTTGTGGCAGCGGCAGTAGCATGTTTCGTCAAGCCCCGCCACAAGCTCCTTCGGCGCGGCGCTTGTCCAGCATTCGCCGTCCGCCGTTACAACCTTTGTGCGCCGCAATACGCGCTCCAAATACTGCACCTTGTCCCACGGTATGCGCTGCGCGTTTGCGCCGTTTGTTATTACGATATAGTTTGCCTTGGCGCTTTCGCGGCGGTGCATGGCCTTTTCAAGCGCACTTTTAAGATATGTTTCGCTTTGCGATTTGAGCACGAAGAAAACGTGCTCCGCGTCATATACCTTTGAGGCGTATTCTATATGCCCGCTCAGGAATATTACCTGACATTCGGGCGCAATTTCGTTTATGCGCTTTGCAAGCTCTATCCCGTCCATGGATTCCATCTGAATATCCAGCACCGCAATGTCAACGGCGTAGTTATCCTCCGTTATGGCGTATATCAAATTATCCGCGCTTGTGAAAAGGCTAAGCTTCGCCGCGGCAAACCCGTCAAGGCCGCTTATCTGCGCCGCAGTATGGCGGCCGTGCAGCGCATCGTCATCGCAAATGGCTATGTTCAGCATTCTGCTCCCTCCGTATGCTGCTTGGCATGCGTCTCCGCGGGTACCTGCATTGTGAGCGCCGCGCTGAACACGCCGCCCTTTGCGCCGGTTATGAACGTGCCGTTGTACTGACGGGCAATGTTGTTTATTATGCCCGTGCCAAGCCCGCGTTCAAGGCCGTGTATCCGCGCCTTTTTGCGCGTATCGGCCGCGGCGGCAGAGTTTTCCATCCTTATTGTGCAGCAGCCGTTTTCCTCCCGCGCCCATATGCGTATGAACGGCTCCGCGCCTTTCACCGCGCGGCAGGCTTCTTCAGCATTGTTCAGCATGTTGCCAAGGGCTATTATCATATCCGCATTTGCAATGCGGGATTCGTACGGCAGCGCAATATCGGTTTCTATCCTTATGCCGCTGTCCTTCAGCTTTTCAAGGCGGGACGCCATGAATGCATCAACTATTCTGTTTTCGCATTGGCCGAGCGTGGATGAAAAAGTATGCCGCGGTATTATCTCCGCCGCGTATTTTGCGGCCTGCTCAGTATCGCCGCTTGAAAGCAGCGCCTGAATGGTATACATATGGTTGGCAATGTCGTGCCGCAGGGAGCGCGCCGTTTCGTATTGATCTACCAGCGCGGCATAGTGCGTTTTTTCGTTCTCTATCTGCTCGCTCAGCATTTCGTTGCTCAGTTTAAGCTCCGCCCGTTGGGACATTCCGCGCACCGCAAGGTAAAGCGAAACGTCGCTGGCTATGCAGAAAAGTATTGTGCCTATGCGGGCAATATATGCGCTGTCCGCATCCGGCGGATCGAGTATCCACATGCTCATTACCACCTGCGCGATGGGGAATATGGCAAACAAAATAAGTTCGCGCCAGGTAAGCCTGTCCGAAGAGCGGTTTATTACCAGCGTTGAAAGGAACAGCAGCGTTGCGAACATTATTATGTATATTGCATACCATGTTAAAAGGTTAAGAGGAGAGCTGTAAACTTCGGCGGAGCTTGTGTAATGCACGTTGAATATAAGCTGCGCCATAACTTCGCAGATGGCTTCATGCATGAACACAAGGCTCACGCTTAAAACAACCTTCATACGCTTATCCGTAAACAGGAACAATCCCCAGCAGGTGTCCCACACTATGCCTATGCTCATTTTTATAAGCGGCGGCGTGTTCGCGGGCAAAAGCAGCATGCCGTATAGGCTGGCGTAAAACACAACGAACAGCGTTATGACTGCCGTAAGCGCAAAGTTGAACCGCGGCTTTAATACGGACAGCACGAATGCCGCCATCAAAAAGCCTATTATTGCGTTGCCTACCATTGAAATCGCAAAATTGCTCATATTGACCCCCGATCAAGACTGTAAATACGGAATATTTGTCGATTCAATGGTATTATACGGAGCAGGCCCTTGTCAAGCAAATGCAAAAAATTACATAAAAACAGCACTTTATTACACGGTTCAGCATACTGCACCGCATTTGGCGTATCATATGCATCAGCGCATGTCACCACCATGCGTTACAGTGCGGGAGGGGTAAATCCCACTACGGGGCCTTTTCAAAAAGGCCGGAAAAGGCAGCGCGGAGGGGGTTATTGCGCTGCCTTTTTTTATGCATTGGATTCTGTTTAATCCGTTTATTATCTCAGCTTAACGTATTCCTTGCTAATGAAGCCGTAATCATCGCCGCACCTTGCAAGGCACCAGTCGCCGTTTATCATGTATACCATTGCGGCGTCGCCCTTGTTAAGCCGGCGTATTATGGCGTATGTCGTGTCCGGCCCGGTACGGAAGTTCACATTGGACTTTATTGTGGCGGATATAAGGGTTATTGCCGTATCGCCCTTATATATGCCCACCGTGCCTTGGGACAGCACATTGACGTATGCCTTTACGCAGAAGCCCGTGCGCCCATCGTAAAGCACATAGTACCAGTCTCCCATTTCCGCCAATATGTTCAGCTTTGTTCCCGCGGCAAGCGTGCCGAGTACGCCCGTGCCGGACGTTGATGCGCCGGTGCGCATGTTCACCTTGGCGTTGGTTTTGCCGGTTGCAAGCTCCACCTTTGTGCTGCCCTTGCCGTCGCCTTCCGGCGTTACGCCAGGGGGTTCGGGAGCTTCCGGCGTTTCGGGCTGAGACGGCGCGGCGTCGGCCGTTTTCTTAACGTATTTTGCGTAAAGATAGCCGCGCTTGCCGCCGCATTCGGCCTCGTACCAGCCGTTTGAAAGGGAGTAAAGCGTAACCTCGGTGCCGCGCTTCAGCTTGGTTAAAATCTTTGACGATGTGCTTGCCTTTTCGCGCATGTTCACCGTGCCCGTGGTAACGCCCGTGCCTATTGCGGAGGGGGCTTCAGGCTCGGCATCCTTGCCTTCGTCCGTATCGGCGCCGTTTTCGGGCAGGGCGGTAATTACGCGCACATATTTCGCGCTGACGTAGCCTTCGCCCGCGGCGCAGCTTATTTTATACCATCCGTTTGAAAGGGCTATAAGCTCAAGCTTGGTGCCTTTTTTCAGCACCGCAAGCTTTTTCGTGTTCGTGCCTTCCCCTGCGCGAAGGTTCACGCTGCCAGTGGTTTCGCCCTCGCCGTGCTTAGGCACGCTTGGCGTTTCGTTTGAATCAATAACGGCGGTGCCGGTCTTTTTAACATAGTCGCTGTGGATATAGCCTTCGTTATCCCCGGCCACAACGCGCGTCCATTTGCCCTCTGTCCCAAGTATTATTATTAGCGTGTTCTTATCAAGCTTTTTTATTGACGCATAGGACGTATCCGGCCCCGTGCGCAGGTTCACGCCGCTGCCCGTTACCGTGCCTATGTCCACCGTGCCGCTTATGCCCGGCGTATCGGAAGGCTCAGCCGTGGGTGCGGCCGATGGAGAATCGTTGGGCGTGGGCGTTGGTTCGTTCTTTGCGGCGGTAAATTTGACATAATCGCCTATAACGAAGCCCGCTATGCCCTTGCCGTCAATTTCGGCATAGTACCAGCCGTTGTCGTAATCATAAACGGTCAGCTTGGTGCCCTTTGGCATCAGCATCAGGGATTCATACTTTGTGCCCGCACCGCGGCGAATATTCACGCGCGCCGTGGTAACGCCCGTGCCAATGCTTATCATGCCCACGGTGCCGCCGCTATCGGGCGTTGGGGTGGGATTTGCGGTCTGCTCCGGCGTGGGGGTAGGGTCGGGCTCGCCGGGCTTTGCAGGGGCGGCGGGAATTGTTATGCTGTAATTTGCAAGCGTCGCGCCGGGGTAATAGAAAGCAAGTATGCTGCGGTAATTTTCGCCCTGGCTTGCGCGCTGCTGCGCCCCGCGCTGGCTAAGGCCGACGCCGTGACCCCAGCGCACATGATATATGGTGTAAGTGCTGCCGTCGGATGAATATTCGCCCCAATAGCTGCGCAGTTTGCTGTTTGTGCATACGCGGTAAAGCAAAAGCTCGCTCACGTTGAACCGAAGCGTTATGTTCTGCTCCACTTCGCCTGCGAATATGCCGTCCACAACTATTGTCATGGTGGTCATGCTGCGCTGCTCGCCGCGGCCCTTGGGGTCGCTCAGCTCAACGCTGCGTATCATGTTCAGCCCCTGCGCCTGTATGCCGCGGTACTGCGTAAGCTTGGCTATGAGCATATCGTAAAGCTGCTGCGATATTTGCCCGGGGCTGTTTATTGGAATCGTAACGGTTTCCTTCAGGCTTAGTGAATTGGCGGTATCGTAATGGTCAAGCGCAACGGCAAAGCCCGCGTCGCTTATTCTTTTGCCGGGCCAGGCGGTGCCGGGGACGGTGGTCTCCCCGCCGTTTGAGGCGCTGTAATACGCGGTCAGTATTCTGCCGTTCACGGTGAGCACTTCTGATATGGTTGAATCCACGGCCTCGATAACGTTTGTATAGCTTGAATTATAGCCCTTATACACCTGATCGGCCGAGGTATCGCCTATATGATAGCTTGCGTTGGGCTTTTCCGCAATTATTGAAAGCACATAGGATTTGGCGGCTATGGCCTGCGCCTTCAAAGCGTCCAGCGGGTAAAGGTTGTTCATTTCGTATGCCACAACGCCGTAAAGATAATGCGCAACGGGAACCTCGTTCACAAGCTGAATATATCCGCTTGAAAGGGCGCGGGCGTAAAGATGGCCAAGGTAGCGGCGCGAATTGAACGAAAGATAGCCCGCGGATGGCTGCATGTCCGTGCGCATAAGGGATATTGTATCGCCCGAATAAAGCTCTCCGTATGTTGAATGGACGGCTGAAATGGTGCCGTTGAAGTTGGAACGCAATGTAAGCGTGCCGCTTGGCAGCAGAAGGCCGCATTCCTTTATGAAATATTCGCCCTTTACGCTTACGGCGATAGCCGTTGCGTTATTGGTAGATAGCTTAACGCGCACGGTTTGGGACGCCGGTTCCGCCGCCAAATTGGGCGCGGGCAGCGCCGAAAGTATGAACGCGAATATGCACAGCGCAAGCGCCGCCTTTTTTATGCCCTTACTCAATACTGTTAAACCCCTTATTTCGCCAAAAACCGGCGATTTTTATTATTCTATCATGCATGCGCGCGTTGCGCACGCGGTTATTTTTTCCAGCTGTCTATAAGCAGCGTGAGCCACGGCTTAAGCTTTGGCTGCTTGGGCGCGCCTATCTTTTCAACATCGCGCCCCATTCTTATGAAGCGGAACATTCTGTCCGCCGCGCTGTCGAACTTCCTAACGGTTTCTTCCGGAGTATCAGCGGCGGAAGAGCCTATCGTCATTATGCCGGCGTTGGTTATTGAATACAGCTCCGCCGCGCCGTCGCCGATTTGGTTCACCACCATTGCAACGGGGATTTTCAGCGCGGCGCACCGCTTAACTATGCAATACATCGGCCTGCCCGGCTGCATGGCCGCCGTATCGAGCGCGGAGCAGCCCGTGGCAACGAGCGCGGTGTTTCGCGCAAGCTTATTGAAATTGATTGCTTCGAGCAGGTCGTCGTAATCGCGGCTGTAACGCCCGCCGCTCAGCGCGCAGACTATGCCCGCAAAGCCAAGCGTATGGTCTATCTCCCGCCCGAGTGCGGCGCTCAGCGCGGCGTTTAGCCTGTCTATGCCCGCTATCGCATCCGCAGGTGACGATGCATCCATGCAAAGAAGCTTCACTTCGCCCATGCGCGGATGAATATAGTCCGCCTCCGCCCGTTCAATAAGCGGCATCGTATCGCGTGAAGCGTCAAGCTCGGCGCCGTCCTTATCGAAGAAGCGCACGCCAAGCGCGCGGGCAAAGCCCATGCCGCCATCGCCCATTTGGGCATCGTGTACGCCTATTATTATGCTTTTCAGCCCCTCGTCAAGGGCGCGGCGCAGCATTTCGCCAACAGCTATTGATGATATTCCGCCCGCGCTGAAGCCCTGTGCGGTTTCTATTACGGCGGTTCTGCCGCTGACAACGCCGTAATATGCGTCCCGCCTGCCGTCCAGCATGCAGGAGGTTACGGCTATTTTCCTTGCCGCGCCGCCGGTTGCGGTAACTATGCTTGCGCTGAAGCCTTCGCCGCCGTCATTTATTGGGAAGGGTGCAAGCTTAACGCCCTGAAAATGCCTGCGCGCGGCAACGGTCATGCGCTTTATTGCATCGGTGCTTGTCAGGCGCTCGTAATCCGCAGGGGCGAGCATTACCCGTATGCCCTTGCCTACAGGCTTGCGGCGGCCGCGCTTTTTCGGCACGCTAAGGCCGTCCAGCGTTCCGTCCCCGCCTTCTATGCGGCCGTTTGGGCGCACCTGGCCGAAGTAGTCCAGCCCTTCCACCTTATAAAGGCGGTTGTTTTCAACAAAGGGGCGGTTATGCACCATGTACATATCAAGCGCCGCATCGTCCGCAATGGCATGGTAAACCTTGCGCATCTGCTTCAGCTTGCCGCCCATGAGCACAACAAGGTAAACGTCGCTCTCCTCGCCTTCGGCATTCGCGGGACTGAACGGATCCGCCCCGCCGTATAAAGTGAGATCCTCCAATTCGCTCAACGTGAGCACGGAGAATATGCCTTCGAATATTTTCCTTGCGAATTCCTTATGCGGCTGCTCCGCCATGGCGGCGAAGCGTATGCCCAATGCAAAGCGCGTTATCTTCATAATGCTGCGGCTCCTACAATATTTGTAAACATATTATAACGTGCGGCGCGCATATGGTCAAACTAAGAAAAATGAGTTATTATATATGGGTAAAATGAATATGAAACCGGAGAATGCCAATGATAACTCTTGAGCAGGTAAAGGCCGACCCGTCCATTAAGACTTATATCCGCATGGCTGACGCATCGCTGGGCGAGCTTGGATTTACGGAGCACAGCTTTGCCCACGTTGGCAAAACGGCGGACGTGGCCGCATATATACTTTCCACATTGGGCTACGATAAGCGGGAGATAGAGCTTGCGCAGATAGCAGCCTATATGCACGACATAGGCAACGTTATAAACCGCATTGACCACGCGCAGAGCGGCGCGGTAATGGCGTTCAGGATACTTGATCGCCTTGGCGCGGACGCGGAGGACATAGCGAAAATAGTTGCCGCAATAGGTAACCACGATGAAGGCACGGGGGTGCCTGTGAGCGCGATTTCCGCCGCGCTTATAATAGCGGACAAGACGGACGTGCGCTACACCCGCGTGCGCAAGGCGGAGTTTGCCGCGTTTGACATTCACGACCGGGTGAATTTTGCCGTGCGCGAAGCAAGCACCATCATAGACGACGCGCACGAAAACGTTACCCTTACAATGACGATAGATACGCAGTATTGCTCCGTTATGGATTATTTTGAAATATTCCTAAAGCGCATGCTGCTTTGCCGCAAGGCCGCAGAAAAGCTGGGACTTAAATTCCGCCTGACGATAAACGGGCAGACGCTGCTGTAAACACAAAAAAATTATCGGAGGATACGCCATGCAACGGTGCATGTACGTTCTGTTTTCCCGGCAGAACACCAAAATAGGCTGCTTTATCCGCGTGTTCCTGCGCAACAGCCGCTATTCCCACGTTGCGCTTTCGCTGGATGAAAAGCTTTATACGGTATACTCCTTTTCACGCAAAAGGCACGATTCGCCCTTTTCGGGCGGCTTTATGCGCGAATATCCCGTGCATTACATTATAAATGCCATGGATGTGCCTATAAAGCTTTGCCGCGTGGACATGACGGAGGAAGAATATGCCGCCGCCCGTGCAAGGCTGAACGATACGATAGAGCGCAGCGAAAGCATGATATATAACCTGTTCGACGCGGCTGCGCTGCCGTTCGGCAAACGATACAGGCTGAAGGATGCATACACCTGCGTAAGCTTTGCTTCATATGTTTTGGGCATGGATGACGTGAAGGACATAGGCGACCTTGAAAACAGGCTTAGCCGAAACACGGTGTTCGAGGGCGGGCTCAACGAGCTTATAGCCAAGCACGGCCTTACCCCGCCCGAGGGCGACCGCTACTACGAACGCCGCGGCCTTATTGCCGCCGCGCGCGACCTTTGCACGCTGGTAAAAAGGCTGATGCTTAGAAGAAAGTGCGCGTAAGCAACGGACTTACACTTATCAAACGCGTTCTATTACGGAAAAAGGTCAAATTGGAACCGATTTCGTAATAGAAGATTGACAAAGGCCGGTCATGGGTATAATCTATTACGAGAAAAGGTCAAATTGGAACCGATTTCGTAATAGGAGGGCATGACCATGGAGATACGGCGGGACATATACCTTAATAAGCTTATACGCAAAAAGGGAAACGGGCTGATAAAAATAGTTACCGGCATACGCCGCTGTGGCAAATCATATTTGCTGTTCAGGCTTTTTCATAACCACCTTAGTGAAAGCGGCGTGGACAACGCGCACATAATAGAAATTGCGCTGGATGACCGCATGAATAAATCCCTGCGCGATCCGGACAATATGCTTGCATACATTCACAAAAGAATAAACGATGATAAGCAATACTATATTCTGCTTGACGAAGTGCAGCTGCTCAATGAATTTGAGGATGTGCTGAACAGCCTGCTGCACATACGAAACGCGGACGTTTACGTTACCGGAAGCAATTCCAAGTTCCTTTCTTCCGATATTATAACCGAATTCAGGGGGCGCGGCGACGAAATAAGGGTTTATCCTTTGAGCTTTCGCGAATACATGAGCGCATATAACGGCACACGGGACGAAGCGTGGGACGATTATTTCAATTACGGCGGGCTGCCGCTAATACTGTCCCTGCCAACGGATGAGGACAAGGCGAATTACCTTTCCGGCCTGTTCAAAAAGGTGTATATATCCGATATTGTGGACAGGCACAAAGTGCGCAATAAGGATGAACTGGACGAACTGGTTGATATTCTTGCTTCGGCAACGGGAAGCCTTACCAACCCAACAAGGCTTGCAAGAACATTCAGAAGCGTAAAAAATAAAACCATAAGCGACAAAACACTGAAAACATACACGGATTATTTGATAGATGCGTTCCTTGTAAGCAAAGCGGTGCGCTTTGACGTGAAAGGGAAAAAATACATAGGTTCACCAGTTAAATATTATTTTGAGGACGTGGGGCTGCGCAACGCGCGACTGAACTTCCGCCAAAGTGAAGAAAACCACATAATGGAAAACATAATATATAATGAACTGCGCATACGCGGCTACAACGTTGACGTTGGCGTGGTGGAATGTCCCACCGTATCGGATAACGGCAAACGCGGCAAGCGCCAGCTTGAAATAGACTTTGTGGCAACGCGCGGCAGCGAAAAATATTATATACAATCCGCATTTTCCATGGCTAACGAGCAAAAAGCGGAGCAGGAGCGCCGCTCGCTGAACAGCATAGCGGATTCATTCAAAAAAATAGTTATCGTGCGCGACAATATTAAGACCCGCCGCGATGAAACGGGCATAGTAACGCTTGGGCTTATCAACTTCCTTATGGACGAAAACAGCCTTATGGCTTGAACCTATTTATGATACGGCTCGTTATTGTTTATTTTGAATGCGCGGTATATTTGCTCTGCGAGCATAACGCGGAAGAGCTGATGCGGGAATGTCATATCGCTGAACGAAAGCAGCATGTCTGCGCGGCGCTTAACGCTTGGGTGCAGCCCGAAGGAGCCGCCTATTATGAACACTATGCGGCTTTTGCCCGCAAGCATTGCCGTGCGGATGTGCGCGGCGAAGGCTTCGCTCGTCAGCTTTTTGCCCTCTATGCACAGGGCTATGATATGATCGCGCTCGTCGGTTTTGCCAAGCAGCCTTTCGCCCTCGTTTGCAAGTATCTGCTCCTTTTCGGCCTGACTCAGGCCCTCCGGCGCTTTTTCCTCCGCAACTTCTATTATTTCCGTCGTGGCATAGCGGCCCATGCGCTTTATAAGCTCCGCTATTGCGTCGCGGTAAAACGCTTCCTTTATTTTTCCCACGCAAAGTATGCGTATAGTCATATGCGCTCCTTATATTTCATACATTTTGCCTATTTTGCCGCGGTGCGCCACGTCCAGCGCAAAATCGCCGTCCGGTATATCCGCCCGCCTAAGCCCCTGGCGCACGGTTTCAAGCGCAAGGGCTTCCATGTTGTTCTCCCCACTAAGGTGCCCCAGTATGGCGCGGTGTACGCCGGTTTGGTAAAGCTTTATAAGCGCGGACGCGCAGTCGTCGTTTGAAAGATGACCATGGTCGCTCAGTATGCGGCGCTTGAGCGGATACGGATACGGGCCGACCTTCAGCATGTCTATATCGTGATTGGCTTCCAGCAGCACAAGGTCGCTCCCCGCGGCGCAGGAAAGGAGCCGCTCGTCAAAGCAGCCTATGTCTGTCATTACGGACACATGCTTGTCCCCGCAGCCCAGCGTGAAGCCTACGCTTTCCGCGGCATCGTGCGGAGTTGGGAACGTGAGCACGTTAAGCTGCTTTATAAAAAAGTCGCACCCGGTAACAAACACGCGGGCCATGCCGTCGCCCAGCTTGCCTATTATGGGCGCCATGGCGCGGAATGTGCCTTCGTTTGCGTAAACGGGAATATGGTAACGTCTGCTGAGTATGCCCACGCCCTTTGTATGGTCGCTGTGGTCATGGGTAACGAGTATTGCGTCTATTGTATCGAGCGGAACGCCTATCTCCGCCATGGCCTTGGCCGCGGTGCTGCCCGCAAAGCCGCAGTCTATCAATATGCGCGCGCCGCCGCCTTCGGAAAAGAGCATATTGCCGGAGGAGCCGCTGTAAACCGGGCAGAAACGGAACGCGCTTTCGATATTTTCGCTCATAATTTAAACACTATCCCCAATACCGCCGCAAACGCGATAAAGTAAAGCGGATGCAGCTTTTTGAGCGGCTTTATATTGGTCAATACCATCATGAGCGCGAAAACCGACGCCGCACCGATATTGAATACCGCCCGAAGCAAACGCGGAAAAATTGAACAGCACTATGGACACAACTCCCCATGCCGCTGCGGCTATAAGCCCGGTTGCCGCCGGCCTCAGCCCGCCGAAGGCGAAGGAAACATACTTGCTTTGGCTGAAGCGGCGGAGCATTTTTGATATTATCAAAATTATGATGTAGCTTGGCAGCACTTCCGAAATGCTTGCAATTATCGCCCCCGGCACGCCCGCGGCGTTGTAGCCCGCATACGTTGCGCAGTTTATGCCAAGCGGCCCCGGCGTTGATTCGGACACGGCTATCATGTTGGCAAGCTGCTCCTGCGTGAGCCACGGGAAGCGTTCCGCCATGCTGCTTAAAAACGGCAACGTTGCCATGCCGCCGCCTATTGCGAAAAGGCCGGTTTTGAAAAACTCCCAGAACAGGGTAAAATAAATGCTCATTGTTTTCCTCCCCGCTCCGTAAACATTCCGGCGAATATGCCCAATATTGCCGCGCCGAGCACAGGAAACACGGGCGAAATATCGATAACCACCGTAAGCACGAACGCCGCCGCCGCAAGCGCAAGGCCGAACCAATCGCGCACGTTGCTTTTGCACAGGCGAACCACGGCATTGACCATCAGCGCGCAAACCGCCGCGCGTATGCCCGCAAACGCATGGATAACATACGGATTATCGGCAAAGCCGTTGAGCACGGCGGCAATTATCAATATTATAACTATGCTGGGGAATATTACGCCAAGCGTTGCCACCGCCGCGCCCAATGCGCCGCGCTGCTTGCTGCCCACAAACGTTGCCGTATTTACGGCAATTATGCCGGGCGTGCATTGGCCGATTGCAAAATAATCCGTAAGCTCATCGTTGTTTACCCAGCCGAAGCGCTGCACGCATTCGCGTTCCAGCATCGGCAGCATTGCCACGCCCCCGCCGAACGTGAGCGCACCGACCCGCGCAAACGCAAGAAACAAATCTATAAGCCGCGTTGACGGCTTATCCGTCTTCTCCATCTTTCTTTTTACTCTGCGGCGCACCACGCCGCCCCTTTCATATTCTTTATTACGCTTTATATTCTATACTCCGCCGCTTTTCACGTCAATACGGTCGGTATTGACACGCGCGATAATGGGTATTATCATTATATATAGGGATGGAGCGTTCATCCCGTATTTTTTATAGAGGTGACAGAATGAAAATAAGAAAGCATGTTATGCTTATGATGGCTGTGCTTATGTGCGCGCTGATGCTGTGCTCCTGCAAGCTTGCTGCCGACGAACCAGCAGCCCCCGCCGAACCTACTGCCGAGCCTGCCGCGAGCATTGAGACCGCGGCATTGGATGAGAATGCAACGTATTACGCGGAAATAGACATTGCTGACCACGGCGTTATAACCGTTGCGCTGTACGGCAACGACGCGCCGATATCCGTTGCCAATTTTGTAAAGCTGGCAAATGAAGGCTTCTATAACGGCCTTACCTTTCACCGCATAATAAGCGGCTTTATGATGCAGGGCGGCGACCCCAACGGCAATGGCACGGGCGGCAGCGGGGAAAATATTAAGGGCGAATTCAGCGCAAACGGCGTTGACAATGCGCTTTCGCATACGCGCGGAGCAATAAGCATGGCGCGTTCCATGAATTACGACAGCGCAAGCTCACAGTTTTTCATAATGCATCAGGATTATACGTCGCTTGACGGGCAATACGCCGTGTTCGGCTATGTAACGGACGGTATGGACATTGTGGACGACATTTGCGAATCCGCTAAGCCTACCGACAACAACGGTACTATTCCCGCCGCGGAACAGCCCGTTATAAACAGCATTACAATAAAAGAAGCGTAATAAAAAAAGCCCGCGCGGACAGCATCCCACGGGCTTTACTTTTGCAAAAATAAGCGGGTTATTTATTGAACGCATTAAAGAAAAGGCGCACATGCTTATCAAGCTTCTGTAGGCACTCATCCTCGCGCTCGGGCTGGCGGTCGCAAACGCCCATAAGCGTCATTATAGGGGAAACATACATCAGCACCAGCACATACGGATCATATTGCTTGATTTGCCCCTTCTCCATAAGGTGCGCAAACAATCCGGCGTGATAATTGGCCAGCCTGTCCACATAGCGCTCATTATACATTTTGGAAAGCTCCGCACTCCTGAATTGCTCAATGGTGAGCAGCTTTCTCAGCCTGCTCACGGTTTTATCGTGCAGCGAATACAGAAAAATTTCCCGCACCTTTTGGCAGAGCACATCTTCGCTTATGCCTAAAAACTCGCCCGTGTCCGCATCGGCATCGTCAACATGCACGCTCTGCATGGCCGTAAAATCCTCGTACCGCGCGGCGGCATCGCTGACTATTTCGTCAAAAATGGCGCGCTTGCTGACAAAATGATTATAAAGCGACGGCGCCTTTATACCGACCGCGCCCGCAATTTGCTCCACGCTCACCGCGTCGTATCCATGCGCCGCAAAAAGCTCCAGCGCCGCGTCCATTATCCGTCGCTTCGTATCGTCCCGCCTCATGCCGAGTCACCCCTCAAAATTACTGCTGTCAATTTAACTATTATAGCCTGACAGCATGGCGGGTGTCAAACGCCATGCGCATTCAGAAAAAGAATTACTCTCCCGCCCGTGGCAGCAGCTCCCTCGGTCCTTTGCCGAGATAGCGCAGCACAAACACGAGCGTTCCTGCTATGAACAGCCCCAGCGCGGCAAGGCAGGTGAGCAGGCTGACCTTTGCGTCAGCACCGAGCGCAAATTCAACATCCACCTGCGTACTTTCTGCCAAGTATGCGCTGAAGGCGAGAAACTCCTCCGGAGTTTGGTTGGCGCTGGCCATTATGCTCTCGC
>OKSN01000982.1_pt1 | contig 16258 bp, 16 predicted proteins | sample 1606191 | NCBI WGS metagenome assembly OKSN01 (sample SAMEA3879535, study PRJEB24766) | human gut metagenome | biome: human-associated habitat; feature: feces | place: USA | collected 1985/1987
CGTGTTTCAGGAACGTATCGATTTCGGCGCCAAATTACTGGCGGAACAGTACGGCAACCGAGCCCGGCTGGACAGGAGCCGCCTGTTCAGCGGCCTGGACAGTTACAAGAGACTGCTGCAAACGGATATTGACGTAGTTCTGCTCTGCACTCCCCCCGCTTTCCGTCCGGAACATTTGGCGGTGGCCATTGACGCCAGCAAACATATTTATGCGGAAAAACCCGTGGCGGTGGACGTTCCCGGCGTGCTTTCCGTACTGGAATCCGCACGGCTGGCAAAACTCAAAAATCTGGTGATTCTGGACGGCTTCTGCTGGCGCTACGACAAGGCGAATGAGGAAGCCCACCGCAAGCTTTCCTCCGGGCAGCTGGGTGTCGTCATCATACGGCCAGATGGTGATTATCTCGAACTCGCGTGTCTTGCTGTCGAAGTTCACCTCGAAATAGTGGTCGTCATCGGTACCGAGCCCGGCAAGCTCACCGTCCTGGAACGAGACGCGCTTGGTCTCGCCTGCCAGTTCATAGTCGTTGGGATCGAAGTTCAGCGTGTCGTCCCTGAAGTAGTAGATAGTGAACGCGTTGCCGTCATCGTCCTTGACATTCTCGCTGCGCACACTGCTCACCTCACCGGTGCGTCTTGGATAGATGCCGCTGAACGCGTCTTTCTCGTAGTGGTCATAGATGCCGTACTCGTCGGTGTGCAGTTCCACATACCGGCGGCCGCCGGGCAGCATCAGACGGCTGTGGCCGTATTTCTCCGCATCGATGTTGCGGGTGCTGCCTATCGGGAACAGGCGCGTGTAGAACTTGTTGGTGTTGTCAGTGTCACGCTCCAGGCTCGTCAGTCCGTTGCCGTACCCCAATATTATTTCCTCGCCGTGCTCGCATCTGCAGATGTTCACGGTCTGCCCTTCCACCCACCACTCGGCACTGCCGCCCACTTTCTCGGCTATCTCCTTCAGCGCCTCGTCGCAGTACTTGCCCTCGTAATCGATGACAATGAGGTCGGTGCCGTCCACCTGCCCCACCTTCCAGTCGGTGGTGTGCCCCATGCCGTTGTTGATGCACTTCACCACCATCGCCACATGCTCTCTCGGAGTGGCGGTGAGGGTGAACACGGGCTCGGCATTGTTGTCTGTGGTCTCCAGCACGAGGAAACGCTTTATCAGGCTCTCGATGCCGTAAAATTTCACGTCATACGACCACTCGCCATCGCTCTTCTGGGCAGGGGCGTATTTCTCGGTGAGCCAGTAGCGCTCGCCCTCAAAGTCCACATAGTCGTTCACATCGAGGGGTATGTGCTCGTAATGGGTGAAGGAGAGCGTCAGCACGTTGTCGCCCTGAACCTCCTTCTGCTGGGTGCTACCGTCACCGGGCGAGATGTCCGTCCGGGCGGTGCCGTATTTGTCGTATATCGTCAGAACCATATAGGAATGCTGTTTGAATGTCATTAGATGATGGGGACAGGCTCGCGGAACTTCACCTTGAACTTGCCGGCGTTCACACCCTCCTTCCACAGGTAGGTGAGCGGTGTGAACTTGGGGCTCTCGCTGTATTTCACATGCAGGGTAAGGTCAAGCTGCGTGAATACGATGTCCAGCCAGCCGCCCTTGCCCTGCTTCAGGAAATTGATAAACGAGAAGTATTTCCGCAGCCAACCCGCCTGTGTCTTGTCATACAGGGCGAAGTTGAGCGTGATGTCCCTCGGCTCGTTTCTCGGTGTAAGCGTGGCGGAGTATTTCTCGCCCTGCTCCTCGCGTATGCTCACGGCGGTGTCCTTCTTCGTCTTGCTCGGGGTGAGTATGGCGGTGAGGTTATCCATGCCGCCACGTTTGTCCTCGACGAGGAACACGCCGTATTCTTTCCAGATGTCGGTGCCGTTCACCAGCACCAGCCCTCCAAGTATCTTGTCCATGTCATTTTATTTTTAGTCCGTCCCTTACTATTTTTCTGATGTCCTCCTTTATCTCGCCAAGATGCCCCGCGCTCGTGCCGGTGTTCTCGGCAATCCGGGCAAGGTGGCTCTCGGCAAGGTTCATGCGGTCGGCCACGGTCTCCAGACGCTCGTCCATGCTTGACCAGTGCTGCAGTCCGCTGGTGAACATGCCCTCCAGTTTCGTTCCCTGGTCCTGCGTCATGGCGGTAAAGCCTCCGGACTTCGCGCTCTGGCTGGTACCGCCCGTGTCCTCGTAGCCGGTGACCTTCGCCCACTCGTCCCTGCGTTTCAGTCCTTTCGCCACTATCTCGTCATAGCGGCGGTTGAAGTTCTCGATGTCCTTTTCCGTCAGCTCGCCGTTCTTGTCGGAGATAAGCTGTGCCCAGTCATCGTACAACTGCTTCAGCTCACCGTTGATGAGGTCTTCCATGGAATAGCTCAGCAGGGCTTTCTGCATGTCCGTGGCGAAGTCCTCGGCAAAGTCCTTGGAGGTTTTCTTCATGTCCATCAGGTTGGAGATGAAGCTGTCCTTCATGCTGTCGAAACTTATCTGGGTGATGGTCTCGCGCCAGCTGTCGGTCAGTTCCTCTATCTTTCCTGCCTGGTCCGCGTAGTCCTGCAGCTTGTCCAGCACATCATTTCCATAACCGCCCTTGCCGGTGTTCTTGATGTACTCGGCTATATCCACATTGGAGAGGAGTTTCTTCATCTCCTCCGGTGTAAGGCTCCAGATGCTGCCGTCGAAGTTCTCCTTCACGTTCTGCCTTATCCATGCCGTCTGGTCATCTGAAAAGCCGTTCCAGTAGTAGTTCCAGCTGTGGTGGTGCTTCCAGTAGCCTGCCTGTGCCTGCGCGATGCCCAGGTAGTTGGCGTTGGTCTCCTCCTGGTTGCGCTTGGCCTGCTCGTAGGCATTGGTGGCTTTCTGACCGTAGCTTTTCTCCATCACATCGGTCAGGTCCTCAATGGCGTTCTGCAGGAGTTCCGTGCGCTCGGTCAGATTCTCTATGGTCTTCTTCACCTCTTTCTCGTTGCCGTTCAGACCGAAGAGGTCGTCTATGCCGAACCACCCGGCAATGCCGCTGAGCAGCCCCTGCACGATGTTGCCCACGTCCTTGATGACATCGATGATGATTTCGGGAAGTTCCTCCACCACCTTGTTTATCGTGTCGGCCACCTTGTCAAGCAGGTCGTTGATAAAGCCTTTCGGGTCATCGCTCAACGCGTCGAGTATCTGGAGTATGGCACCGACGATGCCGCCCACCTTTCCGCCCAGCTCGCCCAACGACTTGCCGATGCCGTCGGAGCCTTTGGAAAGCGAGGTGATAAGTTTGGTGATGCCGTTGGCAAAGCCGTACAGTGAGCCGTCCGACATCTCGTTCAGGTAGCCGGTGAAGTTCTTGATGCCCTGCGCCGCCGCGTTGGTGTTGTCGGTGAGGGTTTTCCGTGCCTTGTCGCTGGCCTCCTGCGCCTCGTTCTGTGATGCTGCCGTCGCATCGACCTTGCCCTGCGCTATGTCCACCGCTTTCTGTGCGATTTCCTTTGAGGCATCGTCGGTGGCATCGGCAAGGTCTTGCTGCGCCTGTTCCAAATCGGTCACGGCCTGCGTGTGGGCGTCGGTTTTCTCGCGGAGCGTGCGCACGCTGTCCTGATAGGCTTTCACGTTCTTGGCAATCGTGTCCCATATCTTGAAGTTGAAGGCGCTGGTGCTGTTGCCACCGGTCTCGTCCTTCAGTTTCGCCTGCAGGTCGGTATATACCTTCTTGTTTTCCGCCGAGAGTTTCTTGAACTCGGAGGTCTGCATGTACTCCTCTATCTTGGCGAGTGTCTCTTTCGCAACGTCTTTGAGCACGTTGCCGACACCCTCGAAAGTGGTGCTCCAGTCTATGTTCAAGGCGAGGTTCTGGGCATTGGTCTGACTGACGGCAGCATCACGCTCCTTTTCGAGCTTGCGGACTTGCCACCGCTTTTCCTCCGCCGTGCCGTCGCCCTCGTTCACCTCGCGTATCTTCTCGGCGTATTCCTTGGCGATGGCGTATTTCTGCTCCTGGAGCGTACCATACTCGCGCAGGTAGTCCACCATGGCCTGGAGCTCGTTCTTCAGGGATTCCTTGTCGATTTCCTCCAGACCCTTGCGCTGTTCCTCCTGTGCCAGACGAAGCCGTTCCGCAAGGGCTTCACCCTGCTCCTCCGTGAGATTTCCACCCTGCGCATCGCGCCACTTGGCCTCCTGCGCCTTTATCTCGGATTCCTCTTTCTGGTAGTTGAACTTTATCTGCCGGATTCGCTTGGCACTGCCCTCAGCCATCTGGTCGATGCTTTCCTGCTCGTTCTCCTGACGGAGCCGCGCAAGTTCCTCGGCCCGCTTTTGCTCGGCCGCCTTCTCGCGCTCCAGTTCTTTCTGCCGGTCCAGTTCTTTCTGCCGGTCCTTGTCTCCGTTGCCACCAGTCGGCTTGTGTTCGGGCTTGGAATGGCCGCCGATATTGCTGTTCTTACCTATCTCGCCCATTTCCTTGGTCAGGTCCTCCGCCTGTTTGAGCAGGTCATCACGGAGTTTTTCGGCATCGGCGATGGCCTGCTCCTTGTTTTTCTCGTTCTCTTCCTTGATGATGGCCGACGCGTCTATCTGGCCGTTGCTCTCTCCTTGCGCAAAATACAGGAGGGACTTCTTGAACCACCCCATGGAGCCATCGACATCATCTGCATCGGTCGCCTTCAGCTTGTTCACCTTGTCGTCGGCTTCTACGGCCTTGTTGACCAGTGCCTGTGCCTTGGCCTGCAGAAAGAGCATCTGGATATAGTCGGCCGCTTTCTGCGTGAGGACATCGTACCACTCGGCAACGGTGTCATAGTAGCCGAAGGCCTCGCCGTACTTGCGGTTCAGTTCTTCGGTCTTCTTCTTTTCCTCCTCCTTGCTGCCGGTGAACTCCTTCAGCTCGCGAATGGTGTTGTCTATCTCGAAACGGGTCTTTATCATCTGCGCCCTGCCCTCGCTCTCCACCTCTATGAGCTCCTGCGCCTTCTGCCGTGCCTCCTCCTGCGCGTCGCTGTATTTGTTGAACAGGACTATCAGGCCGGTGATGACGGCGGACAGACCCATCGTGAGGGTCGCCATGAGCGCAGACGCCGCTGCAGTGGAGATGCCGAGGGCTACCGCCAGCCTTGTGTTGGCCGCCGTCAGCAGGTTCTTCATCTTCACACCGTCACCAGTCGGAATGCGGAGTCTTTGTTCAGGGTGTTGAACACCTGCTGCAGGCCCATCGTGACGGCCATGACGGACTGCACCCTCGCCTGTATCTTGGCAAGGTTCTCGTTTTCGGAGGCGAACAGGGACACGGCACCGGTGGCGGCGGTGAACATGCCGGACAGACCGCTGATGCCGGACATGAAGCCCTGCAGGTTGGCATCATCGTTGGAGAGTATCTTGGTCTGGGTATGGAGGTCGGCGATGGTATCGGACAGCAGGGCTGCCTTCTCCGCCATCTCGCGGTACTCTTCCGTGTCCTGCTTCCCTTCCAGACGCATCTTGGCCATCGCGTTCTGCAACTCGCGCAACTGCATGGCCAGACGCTTGTTGCTCTCCTTGTTCTCCTCCTGCTCGCGTGTGAGACTGGCGAGTATCAGTTTTTCCTCCTCCAGCGCTTTCTTGGCGGCGTTGAGTTCGGCAAGGGCTGCGGACTGGGCATTGCCGGGGGCCGCGTTCTTGTAGGCTTTCTCCAGCTCCTTGATGTTGGAGGTGGTGTACTTCACCAGATCCTTGCTCTCGGCGATACGCTCGGCAAGGGTCTTCTGCGCCACAGCCGCCGTGGTGCTGGACTCGGAGAGCTTGCCATGCTCCTTCTCTAAGTCGGACACAGCCTTTTCCGCCTGGCGGTGTTGTTTCTCCAGATAGACGAGGGTGTTCCGCTCCTCGTCCAGCGCCTTACGGCAAGCCATGACATCGGCGGCGAGTTCCTTCTGGGCGGTACCTGGTTTCATGCCTGCAAGCTGCCTCTCCATACGGCTGAGGTCTGCGGCCACGCCGTCAATGACCTTGTGCTGCTCGGCTATCTTGGCGTTCACCAGCTCGGCCGCTTTCTTGGCATTATAGATGAGTGTGTCGATATGCGCGTTGGCATTGTCGATACCGTCACTCAGTTTGTCCTTCATCAGGAACTCTATCTCTACGGGCTTGCTCATGCTTTCAATTCAGTTTACTTTGGAAAAATCCTGCTATGTCTTCGGCTTCCTCCTCGGCGGTCTTGCCGCTGTCGGGTCTGCCTGCTTTCTTCTTGATGTAACGTGGGGCATCGCACAGCATCATGATGAGGGTCTGGTAGTTCACGCCGTGGAGTATGTAGTCCACGCTCCAGCCTGTGGCGCTGGCTATCTGCCACACGAATCCGAAAGGGCTATGGGAACCTTCATACTCGGTCCTTAACTCCCCTTCTTTCCTTGGCTCAGTCTCAGCTTCATCGGGTTCGTCCGTTCCGCGGATCTGATAATACTCATAAAAGGGTCTGTGCCCATCAGCCGCTCGAACTGCTCGGTGGCGGCCACCTGGTACCGGTACGCCACAAAGTTGCGCACGAGCCATGCGGTCAGCCCCACAAACAGATGGCGGGATATATACCCCCTGCACACGGTGTAGGCGATGATGCGCGACAGGCGCTTGCCGTGTCTGGCCATGAAACGCATCTGCTCCAGCTTGGGCAGTGTCCGCACCTCCTCTGCCGTTGTGTCCATCTCCAGATACTGCCGCCCGATTTCTATCTGTCCTGCCAATGTGGGGCGCTTCATGGTGATGCGCACCTTCAGCGGTTTCTTGCGGAACGGCAGACGTATGTCCTTAAACGGCACGGAGACACCCCTGTCAAGGAGTGCCTCCGCCGCTTCTTTTTCGATTGCTCGGTTCATGCGCTACTCCCCTGGTTTGGTATCGGCCACATCATAGGGAGCACTGCCGTCATCAGGCGCGTTCACCGTCAACTGGCACTCTATCTTGGAGACCTCGGTCAGGGTGAGCTTGCCTCCGAGATTGGCCATAAGGGTGGCACTCGGTATCGTCACTGTCTGCCCGCTCTTCAGCTGAATCTCACACTTGTCTCGGAGTTCCACAAGGTCGGTCGGGGCTTTCCAACCGGTATAGGCTCCTTGCGTGCCGACAAGCGTACCGCCAAGGGCGAGCTGGAGGTTCTCGTAGTCCAGCTGTATGAGGTTGAACGTGGGAGCTATCGTACCGTTCTTCGTGACGAGGGTCAGCACGGGGGCTCCGGGCACCTGCTCGGCTTCCACATCCACTTTCTCGGGCTTGGCTCCACCCCAGTCCCAGCTGCCCTTCTCTATATAGCCGACTGTCTTGTCTCCAAACTTTACGACACCTATGCCGTACATGAATTTCTTACTTTCTGCCATATTCTTTTTGTTGTGATGGTTAATACTATGCCGGTCGCCACTCCGACGATAAAGGCGATGAGAAGCGTCTTCCATGGATTGGAACTGCGTTCTTTCTCCGTTTTGGCTTCATTCTTCTGCTGTTCCAGTGCGTTCTTGTAGCTTGCCATCTGCCGCTCGTAGTATTTGCACTGGCGCTGCAGGCTGTCGCAGGTGGCATACACCACGATGGTGCCGCCTTTGTTCTGCACGGTCGCGTTGGCTCTGCCATTCTTGGCGCGGTACTCTGCCTTTTCGGGCAGGTTAGTCAGTTCCGCCAGGGGTATCTCCAGTTTGGCTTCCTCCTGCGGTACTGTCTCCGTCCACGTCTGACGCACTTCGCTCCGGAGGGTGTCCGCGGATACTTGTCTCACGCTTTCCTCCGTGGCCACGCTCGCCTTTCGGCTTGTCGCGCAGCCCGACAAGAACAGGGCAGTCATCATGATGCTTGCAACTGTTCGCAGTGTCGATAGCCTTCCTGAGACGCGCCATCTCGCGCTTCGACGCTTCGAGGTATCTTCTTGTTTCATTGAGTTCTTCCTTCAATGGTTTCACTATGTTCTCTACCAAGATACGGGTGGCATGCTCGGCGTTGTCCATACGCACCGTCTCGGCATCGGCTTCTGCCTTCATCGATTCCGCTTTCGCTTTCCTTATGGTAGCCCGCAGCGTGCATATCGCCACAATGGTAGCCACCAGACCTCCGCCGAGGAGGACGTTCAAGACTTCGCTGATATTCATGCCATCCATATTTTACTGTTGGTAAATGCCTATTGACTTGAGCCACTTGGCTACATCGAAGGCTGGGCAGGCTTTATTCACGCCCGGAAGATCGCAATGACCTACAATCTTGATCTGCGGAAAACGCTGATGGAAGTTCCGTACATAGTCGGTCATCGCCTTCAGCTGCGCAGGGGTGCGCGTGTCCTTGGGGTGCTTCATATCCTTGGTGCAGCCACCGGCATACACCACATGGCGGCTCACACTGTTATAACCCCTGGCACCATTGGTCACTTCCCACGGATCGACCTCCGCATCTTCGTTGTTATCGACAAGGCGTTCCACCTTGCCGTCCAAGTGTATCAGGTCGGTATAACCTACCTGCTTCCAGCCACGCCCACCCTTGCTTACTGGGTCAGTGTGCCAGTGGCGTATCTCCTTAGAGGTTACCTCACGGCCTTCAGGGGTGGCTGTGCAGTGTAGGACTAAATACTTCATTCTCGCCATTACGCTTCAGCTTTATATCCGCTGGTCATTACGACACCTGCATCAGCCTTCTTGAACATGCAGATGAAGTAATGGCGGAAGTTCACCTTGTTGCGCTGGTACTCAGGGTCGTTCTCGGCTGCGCTCCAGTACATCTTGGTGGAGCCGGTAGCCTTGAACACACGCTGTGTGTAGAATGCGAATGAGCAGTGGAAGTCGCCAGCAGTTTCTCCCTTGTCGCCGACTGCCTTTTTCTCGCCTTTGGCTGAGAAGTACGGGGTGTTGGCATACTCGTAGATGTCGAAGCCGTAGAGCTTGCCCACCTTGCCGGTGTTGCGGTCGATGTTGTACTGCTCCTTGAAACGCTGGTCGGTCTCCAAGAGGTCGTTCACGTGGTCGGTACACAATACAAGGCGACGGTTCGTGGTCGGAACACCCAACTTGTCGAGGGCAGCCTTCATCGCAAGCACGTCCTTGACGGTCATCTTGATACGTCCTGTAGTCGCGTCACGCTCGCCTGTAGTGGTCAGTACAGGGGTCTTGGCGGTGTTCTTCTGTGCGCAGAGTGCGTGCGCTGCCTTGGCGAACTTGGCATCGTTGATGGCGTTTGAATGGCTCTCTTTCACTCGGGCAATCTTGTCGTAGCTGATAGCGTACAACTCATCGTCGGTGATTGGTGTTACCTTTGTCTGGAACTTGTCAAGCTGAATGGCGATATCCTTGTCATCAAGTGCCTGCAAGGGAATTGGATAGGTGGTGTTGTTGACAAGCACGTCAGGGTCCACACCAACCTCCACCAAGTGGATAACATCGTTATCGACGATGCTTGAACTGTCGGGGATGCCATCAAGCCAAGTGCCGGCGAGGAACTCGCGGAGTGCCTTCACCAGCTCGCCGGTCCAAATCTCTTTCAGCACGCCCTCGCGTGCCACTCCCACAGGCATTGCACCGCTCACGGCAAGCGCGACGGCATTGGCACCGACGGCACCTGCCACGGGCGACATGCCCAATGCCATACCGAATACGGCTCCTGTCATCGCATTGAACAGCACTGCCGTAATCATAGTCAAAAATACTTTTGCTTTCATTGCTTTTTCTTGTTTTATTGGTTTGTACTAAAGTTCACACTCCATGCCGTACTCTTCCTTGTAGAGTCGCTTGTACTCTTCGGGCTGCTCCTTGCGGAGGGTCAAGAGTTCGCTTGACGGCACATCGCTCAGTTTCTTGTAGGCAGCCGGCTGCTGTGTTGCCGCTCCGCCCTGATGTCCGATAACGGCACTGAGCTTCATCTGCGGAGCCATGGCTGCGACAATGCGCTCCAGTTTCTCCTTGCCGACTTCCTTGCCGAGGTTGATGAACTCGTCCTTCTTGTCGGGGGCGATGCGCTTCTCCCCTACCGCCTTCTCCACGATGGCGGTGATGCCGGCAAGCGTGAGGGTCGCCTTCTCCTGCTGGAGTTTCTCGTTCTCTTCCTTGGCAGCCTTCAACTCACCGAGCTTGGCGTTGATGTCCGCCTCAGTTGCCGTTTCCGGCAAGCCCAACTTCAGGGCAATCTGTTTCTGTTCCATTTGTTTTTGATTATTGTTGTTCAACATTGGCAAGGGGCACTCGCTGTCCTTGCCGAGGGTTATTCTCTTGCCGTCTTTCTGCAGCACGATGGCATCGTCATTGGCTCCGATGTCCACAAGGCTGACCTCAAACAGTTTGCTCTTGGTGACGGTGGGGCTGGTCTGCCCCTGCACCAGCAACTCGGGGTCTTCGCTTGTTTCCAAGATGTCAAGCCCTGCGCTCACCATCTTCAGACTGCCGAACTCGTACTGTTTCTTGCAGCGAACGGAGAGTTCGGATGCTTCGTCAAACATAAGTTCGCCGGTCACCTCACCATCCTCCACCTTCAGGTCTTTCACATAACCTATCACATTACCACGCTCGTGCATATACAGCAGGACGGGGTTGCGCTGATACTGCTCCACGTTCATGCCAGCTGTCAGCACTCTTGTGCCGTAGCTGTTCAGGCTGTCGTTGGTTATTCTTACGCGTTTTCCTTTACTCATATCATTGTCGTTTTCTGGGCTGCATTGCCCAATTCGCAGTGCAATATTACGAGGTAATTGTCTGTCCGCCAAAAAAGTGTGCAATGGTTGCACACTTCTATGAAACCATTGCACACTTTTTTGGAGAGCCACCGAAATCGTGGCACTTTTGCAGAAGGAATCGGGGCGTGGTATGCCCTGATGTGAACAAAAACCTTATCAACATGACAAAGGCAGATATTGAAAAAAAGAAATCGCTGGCACGCACGCTCTATCTTTCGGGCATGGAGCAGCAGGAGATTGCGGAGAAGGTGGACGTGTCGCGCGTCACCATATCCAAATGGTGCTCAGCCGAGGGGTGGAAAGAGGCTCGTGCAGCCAAGAACATCACACGCCCCGAACTGGTGAACAAACTGTTGCTCACCATCGACACACTCATTACACAAGTGAATGGTTCTGACGACCCTGCACTCATTGCAGGACTTGGCGACAAGCTGGCTAAACTCTCGTCGGTCATTGAGAAACTCGACAAGAAGGCTAATGTGGTGGATGCCATCGAGGTGTTCATGGCGTTCTCCAAGTGGCTGGAGTACCGCTCGCAGACAGACCCAGAGGTGACTCCCGAACTGATGCGTGTAATCAACAAGTACCAGGACATGTACATCACAGAACAGATGGGCATAAAATAGTGGAGGCAGCCTATGGCAACAGCAGCGGAAAAGAAAAAGGCATACGAGGAGTGGAAAGAGCGATGCCGGCAAGTGCAAGCCATTACGGACACGTCACTCCTGAAAAGCGAAACGCCAGTAGAAAGGGACATGCGTATCAAACACTTGCTCAACAACTACGCAGCGTTCTGCGAGTATTACTTTCCACACTTCCTGCAATTGCGTGACAAGACGACCGGTGAGGTCATACGCACCATTCACAACGCTCCGTTCCACAACGAAGCTGCACGCAAGGTCCGAAACACGCCCGACTTGAAGGCTGTATTCATGTGGCCACGCGGTCACGCCAAATCGACCCACCTTGATGTATTCACGCCGCTCTGGTTGATGTTCCAACCGAAGCGGCTTATCAACTTTATGGTGGTTGTCGGAAAGTCGGAGGACAATGCCGACCGACTGCTTGGAGATATTCAAGCGGAACTGGAATACAACCAGCGTCTCATTGCCGACTTCGGACAGCAGAAGAACGACGGCGGATGGCAGGAGGGCGAGTTCAAGACAAAGAGCGGTGTGAAGTTCCTTGCCTGCGGTCGTGGACAGTCGCCTCGTGGTCTGCGTGACCGTGAATCCCGTCCTGACTACATCGTCATCGATGACCTTGACGACGATCAGCTTTGCAAGAACGACAAACTCGTACATGACCTCACCGACTGGGTGAAGGAGGCTCTCTTCGGTGCGCTTGATGTGGGCCGTGGACGCTTCATTATGGTGGGCAACCTCATCAGCAAGAACTCTGTGCTCTACAATCTCTCACGTACAAAGGGAGTGTTCCTTTCTAAAATCGTAGCGGTCGATCGTAACGGAGAACCGGTATGGAAGGAGAAATGGACCAAAGAGGAGGCGCAGGCTTACCGCGACTTCGTGGGCTATCGTGCCTGGGAGAAGGAGATGATGCACAACCCTATCGTGGACGGTACGATCTTCCGTGCGGATTGGATTCGATACAAGCGTTTGCCAAAGCTCGAAAAGTACGACATGATTGTGTGCTATACCGACCCGTCGTTCAAATCGACAACCTCCAACGACTACAAGGCGAGCCGCGTTTGGGGAAAGATTGGCTCGGAACTGCATCTCATAGACAGTTTCGTGCGCCAGGCGACAGTCAGCGAGATGGTTCGATGGCTATATGACCTCTACGAGCGTACACGCGACACGGTGGCTATTCAGTTCTTCATGGAAGCCAACTTCATGCAGGATGTGATTTTGGACGAGTTCGCCGTGGAAGGTGAGCTGCGTGGCTACCAGCTGCCCATCATGCCCGACAAGCGAAAGAAGCCAGACAAAATCCAGCGTATCGAGGCGGTCAGCCCTCTTTGGGAACGTGGCTTTGTCTGGTACAACGAACGCAAGAAGGAAGACCCCGACATGCAGGTGGGCATCGAACAGACGTTGGCGTTGGAGCGTGGCAGCCGTGTGCATGACGATGCGCCTGACGCTGATGAAGGCGCGATATGGATACTCCAGCGCAATACAAGACAGGAAAGTTTCAAACCGGTGTTCGGCAAAAGGCCGACCGCCAAAAACATTTGGTAACAATGATACAAGTAATAAAGGACATTATCTGGGGATGGCAGTGCAAGCGTGCCATCAAGAAAGCCAACAAGCTCTCAAAGCTGCTTGGCATGAAGTATTATGTGATTTACATGAACGGCTCGCTGAAGGTCGTACCGAAACGCACCATCCGCGAACTGGTTGCGAAGCACCGCTTCCGTAAGGGTGTAAAGGTTGCCGACATTGAGCGCCGTGCTATTTATGTGACGCATTAGGAAGGAGGCTGATTATGTTTATCACTGAAGAGGACTACAGAGTGGTCATAGGCGAAAACGCGCTGAAGGTCGTGTCGCAGGCTTCGCAGGAGATACGCGACAATGCGGAACTGGAGGCTTGCGAGGAGATTGCCGGCTACATCAGACCCAAATACGACACGGAAGCGGTGTTCTCGGCTGAAGGCGAAAAGCGCAACCGTTTGGTGGTAATGTATGCCGCTGACATTGCGCTCTATCACATGATTGCCGCTATGCCTCAAAAGATGGGCAGCGAAATACGCAAGGAGCGCTACGAGCGTGCCATCAAGTGGCTGGAAGGCGTGCAAGCCGGGAAAATCATACCCGACCTGCCGCTCGCCACCGACGAGGACGGCACACCGACTGGCGACTTGCTCATATTCGGTTCACAGAAACAATTACGACATAACTGGTAACGCTATGGATATAAAGAACTTTTTCAGCGGTATGTTCGGAGGTGGCAGTCAAAATATACTGCACACGCCAAATGGAGACTTCAACCTTGCGAAGTCGTCTGACCGCAAGCGAATGAAGAAGATGGTCATCGAACTGCAACGTACCACCGATGCGCTTACACGCAGGGACATTGCCGACTGGCGCAATGCCTGGCAGATGGCTATAAATGTGGACAGCCCGAACCGCCAACGTCTCTACGACATATACCGCGATGTGGATATTGACCTTCACCTATCGGGCTGTGTTCGCCAGCGTGTAGGATTCGTCATGGCGAAGTCCTTCAAACTGGTCGATGCAAAGGGTAATGAGAACGAGGAGGCACACCACTATTTCGACCAGGCTTGGTTCAAGCAAATGCTCGAATACGCGCTTTCCGCCAACCTCTGGGGACACTCGCTCATCGAACTTGGCGACCTCACCACCGATGGGGACGGATGTCCTTGCTATACGGATGTGAAGCTCATTCCACGGAAGCATGTCATTCCGGAATACGGCCGTGTGATTCAACAGCTCGGGCAGGACTGGACTACGGGCATCGACTACCGCTCCGCACCATTCTCCGACTGGCTCATTGAAGCCGGACGGTCTGACGACCTCGGACTGTATCTGAAGGCTGCCACGCAGACCATTCCGAAGAAAAACATGTTGGCATTTTGGGATTCCTTCGGCGAGATTTTCGGTATGCCGATGCGTATCGCACGCACCACATCACGCGACCCCAAGGAGATGGGACGACTTGAACAGATGCTCAAGGGTGCCGGAGCAAGCCAGTACATGGTGGCAGGGCAGGACACGGAGATTGAATTTGTCGAAAGTGGAAAGGGCGATGCCTTCAACGTCTATGACAAACGCATCGATCGCGCCAACTCGGAACTGTCAAAGCTCATCATCGGGCAGACGATGACCATCGAGGACGGCAGCAGCCTCTCACAATCAGAAACACACCTTGAGGTGTTCGAGAACCTGGTTGAAAGCGACTGCACCATGCTGCGCGACATCGTGAACAACCAGCTTATCCCACGCATGGTAAAGCACGGCTTCCCAATCAAGGGACTGCGCTTCGAATGGGATGATGCCGTCGATTACACACCGGAGCAGCAGGTGGCATACGAGACCATGATTGCCGACCGCTACGAGGTGGACCCGACATATTTTGCGGAGAAGTACAGCATGCCTGTTGGGGAACGGCGCAACGCTACACCCATGCTCCAGGCTGGCTGTGACGATGATGACGACGAGGGCAACAAAGAGCCGGACGACAAGAACAAGAAGAAACGGCAGCAGAACATTCACGGCGGTTTTTTCGACTGAGCCCCAGTGATTACCTGGGGCTGCACCGACGCTACGCCCGGCTGTTAGGCGATGGGCCGCAGACTTTGTCGCTGTCAAAGGAGCGTGAGGAGGAGATACGCAAGCAGCTCTCCGAACTGTTCGACGGAATGATGAACACGCTCTACTCGTTGGAGGGTTCGCAATTCCGCATCGAGGTGCTGGCAGAGCCGAAAATCCAGAAGTTCATCGATGCCCATGCCGGTGTGCTGGACTCCACTTTCAAAAAGGTGGAGATGTCCGATGCCATGCGCAAGCGGCTCCAGCGGTCGGACTACATCTTCTCCGGCATGAAAACATTCCATGAGTTGAACGAGGCGTTCCCGTCCTTGCTGGATTCTAACGGCAATAGAAAGACATTCGAAGCCTTTTTGAATGATGTTAGAAAGATAGACAAGACCTACAACTCCAACTACCTCCGTGCGGAGTACAACTTCGTACAGTCGTCTGCGGAGATGGCTGCCAAGTGGGAACGGTTCTCTGAGGACGGCGACCGATACAACCTCCAGTACCGCACGGCTGGCGATGGCAAGGTGCGCCCGGAACACGCTGCGCTTAATGGCGTGACGCTTCCGCCTTCAGACCCGTTCTGGGAAGAGTACTATCCGCCCAACGGCTGGAACTGTCGTTGCACCGTAGTGCAGGTGCGCAAGTCCAAATATCCTGCCACACCCCACGACGAAGCGATGGCACTGGGTGAGGAGGCTCTGCAACGTGACACAAAGGGCATCTTCCATTTTAATCCAGGCAAGGAGCAAAAGACAACTCCTAATTATAACCCTTATACCATCAAGCGGTGTCGTGATTGTGATATTGCAAGAGGTAAGTTGGATCTTGACAGAAAGCCTGTTGCAGACAACGAACTTTGTGCTGCTTGTCGATTGGTACATAAATGCGCCAATGCGTACACAGATTCAGGAAAAACAAATCTGTCTGTTGAAGACCGTGATGTGATACTTGCAAAGCCTTTGGATGAACAATACTTCACCAAATACATGGGTATCAAAGGAAAGGTGTTACAACACGATTTGGCTTGCTCTACAGCAGAAGACTATAAGCGAGTTTTAGATGTGGCCATGGCTTTTGCCAATGAATATGGTGATTGCTTGATAAATCCAGAAATACAATTCACCGCAACAAGTGGAAGAAGAAAGGTTTATGATATGCTTCCAAATGACAGTAAAGCAAACCCAGATTTGAAAGTAGGTGAGTTTGGATATATTGATGTGAAATCACCTGAGAAAGTAATGAATTGTTGTCGTAATGCAAACCATGCTTCTGATGCACAACACGCTTGCGTTTGTCTAACAGACCATTGCTTTAGAAAGCCAATTACGGAAAAGCAAATCCAAGATAGGAACAAAGCTATTTGGGATAG
>OKSN01000984.1_pt1 | contig 16236 bp, 7 predicted proteins | sample 1606191 | NCBI WGS metagenome assembly OKSN01 (sample SAMEA3879535, study PRJEB24766) | human gut metagenome | biome: human-associated habitat; feature: feces | place: USA | collected 1985/1987
TCTCCATCGAGGTCGGTATGCAGAACTCCGGTCTGGCCACCTCTCTGGCCGCTGCCCACTTTGCACAGTATCCGCTGGCAACCATCCCCGGCGCTGTGTTCTCGGTGTGGCATAACATTTCCGGCGCCGTCCTCGCCAACTTCTTTGCCCGCACCGCCGAGAAGAAGGACTGATCTTATACCATAATAAAAATGGCTGCTACACAGGGTTTCTTCCCGGTGCAGCAGCCATTTCTTTGTTTATTGAACGTGATCTGCGCGGTTTTCCTGTCTTTGCCTGTTTCCCGGGCTGTTGCGCAAACGCAAACATCCCGGGAGCAAAAACACCCGAACCCCAGACCCTCTCTGTGTGATGCATGATGACTTTTCGTTTTTTAGAACGATGATTCGTTAAATGTTCTCGATTTGCTACAGATCTGCTACAAACAGCAGTTTTCATTTACCGCAATCTCGCACAAATTCAGAGGTCATTTCTTCCAATCTGCTGCTAATCATTTCGCCATATTGCTCATATCCAACAAATACAGAACTCTCTACATCGCAAATCTGGTTTAGGCCAATCGCTTGTACTGCCTCCATCGCTGCTTCTCTCTGGCTCAAATGCCGTTTTCCAACGGTCAGGCAGTTTGCACCATCCAATGTGTCATGTTGCTAAACCGTCCAGTTAAAGGCCTGTAAGTCGTGCTAGGCATCACGCTCCTCTTATATCATTAATGATTTACCGTTGTTCCACAATATAAATATTTGATGTTATTTCTGTTCCATTGTAAAAATATGCGCCACTTCTATCACCATAGCGAAGTATCCCTAAATCTTCACCGCTATGAAGTTCTTTAGATGCTCGTACAAACCAAATTAAATTCAAATTGTTTTTTTTCAGAAAAGCATCTAATAGGTCCTTTCGAAGGACTACTCCTGATTCTTTCTGTGAGATGTTCAGATCAAACGCTGCAATTTTTTCATTTGAATCGTAGTACAAACCATCAATGTCTGCCTGATGAAGATGAAGCTGTTCAATAAGCATTGGGCAGGGCACATTCATGGAAAGTGTATTATCCTTTGAGGCATCGTATTCACTTTCCCAAACAAGATTCATACTCGCATGTATAATTTCACCAATTTGTTTCAAGACTGGTTTTCTAACAATCTCCTTCTTAAAAAGATGTTGATTCAATTCCTGATCTGAAAATACTTGATTGGAATCCGCATCAAGTGATTTCAGATATTGTTCCAAAAATTCAACGTTTAAAACCTCCTGTTCTACCTCTTTTTCTTCTGGCATGTTAAGAACCACACCTGATTCTACTGAACTACTCTTATTGAGCAAATCACAACTAGGTGACCATGGATATTCTCGATTGAATACAGAGTACGATTGCGGATCAAGCCCTATACCCTTTGAACTACTAAAGTCAACTCTATCTGTAGCTGCGACTTGGAACTGCTCAAACTGTTCTTCTGTAACGAAGTAAGCGTATAACCAACTCCAAGTCAGGAGCCTTTCAGCTTTCAACTGCTCTCTTCCTGAACATATATAATTGCTCAACCTAATCCATTGAGTTCCGTTAGAATCAGAAAGAATCAATGCCTTTGGCATTTCCGCAAAGAAAATGCCATCAGAATCCAACCATTCAGATACACTATCTATATTTGAAACGTCAACCTTCAAATGCTCATCACGAGTAGCTTTTTTCAACTCGCTTATCTCATCAAATATAGGAATTTCATCGGATTTCGTTAGTTTGAAATTTAAGGTCGGATCAAAATCCCGAACGAACGGTTCCCAGGGACCTTCAAATTTTGGTGTTTCAGAATAATCTGTATCAATGTCACACTGGTCAGAAACTCTTGCCAGAATATTGTGCATTGCAATCCATTGATATTTTTTTCCTATACGTTCAACCTTTTTTGTTTCGCTTCTATCATATCCCCAATGGTTGTTGCCCTTATCAAGTTCATTAGTATAGCCCAAATCATTAATAATAAAGGACATTGCCTGCTTGTACATTTCGTCTTCATCGACATCAAAGTATTTTAATGCACTTTGAAAAACATAGCGTCCAAAATCACCATACATACCATGTCCTTCAAACGACATGGAACTTTTGATTTGCCACAGTCCACCATCGTATTTCTTATTAATGTAATCTTCATCGATTTGTTCAATAGGAAATGATTTATATGGTGGAATAATTTTTTCATGGACAATGCAACCGTTGTAGTCTGGATTCTCCCATAAAAAGCGTTCGATTATCAGTCTTGCATAATCACGAAGCAAAATATCAGGATAAATGAATTCTTGATCAAAAATTGTTGAGTAAACATATTCTGCTAAGGCTATGTATACGGTATTCCCCTTTCTTCGACGTTTACAGCAGGCTCCAAATACAACACCATATAAACGCTCTATAATATACGGATCATTTACTTTTTCGAAAGCTTTCAGAATCACAATGCACAGATCAAATTCATTCCGCAGAATTTCAATCATAGCCTCTGAAGTATAGTCACGAAGCATGCGATTTGATGAACTCAACAGCCATCCACAAAGAATAAGCAACTGACGAGCCTGCTCTTTACTCATTTGAATGCTTTGTCCTGAACTGTACATTTTTACAAGCTGCATGAGCCGATTAGACTCGTCATAAAAAATCTCATTAATGTATTTTGTCCAATAATAATCACGCTCACTAAGCCGAAAGCTCATTAGAAGTGTATGTAAAAAATCCGAGTTCAGGGGATGATTATGTTTTATACTATTACCAACAAGAACATTCCAAAAGTCCTCACGAGATACTTTATACTTCTGTGCAACAGCTAAAAACACATTGCTGGAGATATATTCTTTATTCCTCCAAATAAACGACCGTATGTACGATTTTACAATATAACCTTTTTCAAAACCTTCAGGTAGCTCATCAATTAAATCAATGCACTCTTTGCCGAATTTCTGAGCGTAGATAGCACAGCATATAACAAAGACATCGCTATTGCTCAAATTCACAATATTATTATCATTTACTTGTAAGATATCTTCGTATAAAGTCTTGCGGATGGACATGTCGGACATGTCATGAGAAAATAAGCTCCTTGCAAAGAAATAGTCGTTCATTTGATCATACGCAAAAAAGTAGCGTTCATTGCCCGCAATCAAATTTGTATGCACGAGATTTTCTTTTGCTAATAATGACATAAACGGCCTTAATGGAAGATCATTCGCAGTCCAGAACGGTATGCTTGCGAGATCAGATTCCAAAATATTTTTTTCCTTTCTATCAAAAGCCAAAGTTGAAATTTCATCAACTAGCGACTGAACAATATTGTCATCTTCCGTAAATCCAATGAGTTTATACCTCTTTTCTAGTATCGGGAAAATTGTTTGCACTTTCTACTAGTCTATCATACAAAGTAGGGAGACTTGCTTCATCGTTTCTATAGGTTTTACAATACAATGTTAAAAACAGCGGATTTTCCATTTCAGATTCAAAATACTCATACAAGGTAAATGGAATTCTATAATAGTCAAAAAATTGTTTTGATGCTTTTAAACCATTAGATGCAAAACCTGTATGTACAATCCTGTAAACGTCTTCATCTTCCGATAAAAGCGCATCTTGGACTACAGATTTTTCATACTCCATTCGATAAGTAACAGCCAACTTTACGTGCGTGCATTTTTTTATCTTCTGAGAAAGTGAAATTAATCCCGTTTTCCAAAGTCGATAATTTGCTGTTTCGTTTAATGCATCTATACATAACAAAACACAGGTATGATGCTCTACGCCTATCATTTCTAATATGCTAATAAACTCATCGAAAGAATACTTTAACTCACAGTCTTGTGATAATTGGTCGAGGATAGGCAGATCAGAATAACAATTCCCCGCTAGTAGCAAAACAGCAAATTGCTGATTATTCATTAATGATTGGCACTCTGCCGCTAGCAAATGTGATTTTCCAATGCCTGCATTGCCTGTAACAAAAAGTTCTTTAGCTGTAATAAGGCGATTCTCATCGGCAGTCAAAGATAATATTTCCGGCAAGTCAAGTAATTCATAAAGTATCTCAATTTCGCTTCGAATAGAATTGTATTTTTCTAGATCTTTATGCTCAACTCGGCTTCGTCCTTTTTCGATTGTTGGCCGTATTTTTTCAAGCAAATTCTTCTTTTGACTTATCTCAGAGTTTATTTTGGCTAAATCGTCAACTATAAAAGATTGCAAATATTGATGCCATTCGAATGCACTTCCAATAGTTTCGCTCTCGACATCTTCAAATGCCGAAACAATAGACCTGACTTTTTCAAGATAATCAGAGTGTTGTTCCGTATCATCTTTTATACGATTGATTTTTCGAATCAAATTTTCTTTCTTATCATTAATATATTGAACCGCACTTTGATCTCTTGCAAAAAGAGATAGTCTTTTAGAAGTTTCAGTTTCAACATTAAAGTCACGATTGAAGCGCTCTCCTAAATCACAAAAAGATTTTTCATTATGTGCGACAACCCACTCAAAAGAAATGGTGTTGACACCAAAATAGTAATTTGCAAGATATGGATATTTTCTTACAGCATCTAAAATAGCCGAATCCGTTACAAGTTCTATCGTGATATTGTTTTTCTTAAGAAGTTCTACAATATTAATATAACTTTTGCTGGTGCTTGTTATGGCCTTATTGCAGTACAATACAATGTGGCTTAGCTTTCCTGTATAATATTGCAACGCTTTTTCCATAGAATGCAATATTTGGCCATAATCCACACTAGTGTCAAAGAATTTTACCTGAAAGCCAATGTACTGGTTTGTGCGTTCATCAAGTATGGGTTCTGCTTCAATGCCAGGATTATTAGGATTGGAATGCAAATTCCTTGATTTTTTATTCTCTTTTAGATAATCATTGGTAAAAAGTTGCCGACACAAATTTTCGAATTTATGTTGGACACCATCAGGATCATTGTTATTTGATGCGAAATTTTCCCAATTGACTTCGACCGCCATAAGATTTTTCTCCTTAAGTCCTGTGTTATCTCCTTGATCTCGCTTTTGATGATAGAAAGATACTCCGTGTATTTATCAGCACACGCTTCGTCCATCGTCTCCACCGCCTTATTTGACTGATGCACGTTTTCTTTTCTACCATTGTACCTTCTTTTATGTTCCAAGACAAGATGTAAAAAAGCTCTTGGCCTCTTTATTAAAGGCCAAGAGCTTTTTACTTGCCACTGAACTTCTGCTTCAAAGATCGAGTTCAGCTTAATTTTCAATCATCTACACTTTGCGTTTCAGATAATTCTTCCCAGTCTTCCGGGTTTCCACACCTACGGAGATACTCATGCCCGCCATCGACTGCACACGATCCACAAGAACAAAATTTGAAATCATGTACAGTGCAGCTTTCAATAACATCCCTGCACTTTTTACACCGGATCATATTTCTCACTATTTTCATCATGCACGTCACCCGCAGTCAATTATCGAAGTTCATATCATTTTTTGAGCCGCAAATAGTATTTTTCAAGGCGCTTATCGCAGACATCCACAATATGCAGCCAATCTTCCCGTGTGAGCTTGCGGAAAATGATCGGGTTTACCTCGATAGTCTCCACGTCCTTGCAGCGCATCAAGAATCGCATATCCTCAAAGCGCTTGAAGGGATTGGAGAGGATGTTCTTCTCCACATCTTTCCGGGTATAGCCACCCTTCTGATAAATGCTGGTGGATTTCTCTGCGATCATCCCGTGCGCCTTGCGGTCCTCGTAGAAGTCGATGAAGTAGTCCACCACATCCGGCAGGGCAACTCTGCCGCTGCTGTCCATGTACTCATAGATTGCTTTGAGCAGCACCGGCTTGTAGGAATAGCTCATGTCCATCGTTTCGATAAATTTCATGAACTTGTCCGCCATATTCTGCGGCGTAATGAGATCCCAGCCATACTGTTTCGCAATGTTGCGGATGCTTTCCTCCCGGAAATAGTGGAACATTCGCTTATCACCAAAGGGAATCGAAAGGTCCGGTTTGACTTTTCCGTCCTTAATGTAGCGTTCCACCGTCTCGGACTGTACATCCACCATCCGGACGAACTCAATCTGCGAGATCATATCCTTGACGCTGTTCTGCCAGTTGAAAAGGTCGATGATCTCATAGTCAGACACATCGATCGGCACATCCAACCATGCTTCGGGCTTTTCACCCTGGAACAACATATCCTGATCCAGCTTGCGCTTGTTCTCCGGCGCCAGCACATACGCCATGGGCTGATATTTTGCAATGTCCAGCACCCGGTGCAGGCTGTAGGGCATATTGAACATATTAGCGTTGTCCACAAAGTCAACCACCAGCAGATCCTCTTTGCCCGGGCAGCGGCGTGTGCCACGACCAAGCTGCTGCAAATAAATCGTTTTGGACATGGTCGGGCGCGCCATGAACAGCACCGTGGTATGCGGGCTGTCCCAGCCTTCGTTCAGAAGGTCGCAGGCGCAAAGAACATTGGTCGAGCCGGTTTCATAGTCCTTCAGAATCTTTTCCCGAACCTCCACACGATCCCGCCCGGAAACTGCTTCTGCCTTCACGCCGCTATCTCGCAGCAACTTTGCAATTTCGGCTGCATGGTCTACGCTGGCACAGAAAATTACTGTCTTTTTGCCGTTGACGTACTTTAGATAAGTGTCAACGATCAACTGATTGCGTTCCGGGATGAACAGCTTGCTTTCCAGATCCTGCGAATTGTATTTGATGCCGTTGATCCGCACATCGGTCAGGTCGATGTTGGTCTTGACCCGGATGCAGCGAATCGGCACCAGAACGCCACGCTCTACAGCAGTTTTGAGATCCATTTTATGGGCAACGTTCTGGAACAGCTCCAGCATATCTTCACCATCGCTGCGTTCCGGAGTGGCGGTCAGGCCCAGAATGAACTTCGGGTGGAAGTAGGTGAAAATCTTCTGGTAGGTGTTGGCTGCCGCATGGTGACATTCGTCCACAATCAGGTAGTCAAAATCTGTAGGCGAGAACTTTTCCAGATCCTTGGAGATCCTCTGCACCGTTGCAAAAATGACCGTCTGGGTCATATCCTTCTGGCTTCCGGTGTACTCTCCCAAAGTCGCTTCCGACCAGACCTTGGCGAAAGTCTCTTTTGCCTGAGATGCCAGCTTCAGGGCGTTGACCAGAAATAGCGTGCGTCCGCCCACTGCCTTGGCATCCGTTGCAGCCGTGATGGTTTTTCCAACGCCGGTCGCATGGTACAGTAGCGCAATGGTCTTGCCGTCCTCTCGCATTTTCTGCAGATTCTCGGTAGCCTCCTGCTGGTAATCCCGAAGCTCGATGGTCTGCCCCATCTGAACCGGCAGGTCCGCTTCAAAAGCCTTGAATATAGGGCTGGTGCCTAAGAAAGTAATCAGCTCATCCTTGACCTTTTCCGGTTGCTTTTCCAACTGGCTGTAAATCCAACGGTATACTTTCCAGTTGTCATAGATCAGGCTGTTCTGCTTCAAGAGGTCATCGGCATACTTGTTTTCGGACACCTTGCTCGGGTTGTGGTAGGTCTCACCGTCAATTTCGATTGCAATCTTAGATTCAGGCGATTCCAGCGCAAAGTCGATATAGCGGTGCCGACCATAGATGTCCACGCAGGGGTACTGGACCTGCAGATTTTCGGTCTTTTCCGGGCCAAAAGCCTCACAGAAAAGCTGCACAAACAGCTCCTCCGCACGGCTGTTGACACTGATTGCTTTCATTGGCTCCATGGTGGCCTCCTAAATTCAGACATGCTCTATTCTCACAGATCATAATAGCGCTCCGCCAAAGTCCTGAATTACGAGATCACTGTCACGACCGGAAATCGACTTTCCAGTCGCTTTTTCAATCTCATTCAAAATAGCAGTTGCGCGCTTGATGAAGAAATCATCAAACCGGTCTGCGCGGATATCACTCGTATCGATCAAATGTGTCTTAAGATAGCCATCCAGTATATCTGGTTCGACTTGGCCTTTCTTTTCAATCTTGGTCAGATATTGGCTTGGTGCTACTCCGCCAATTTCACGGTTTGTAGAATATGTAATAGGTGTCTTATTCACAACAGAATTCCATTTTGCACGCGGCAGACCTTTTTTCTCACAATAATCTCGTGGAAATATATGGTGAATATCTATGCTCTCTGCTTTATAAACCGTAAAGTCCATTTCACGACCGCTGATAAAATCTTTGCACTGATTCTTCAAGATCCGTGCCATAATACCTTTATAGGCGGCACTCAATCTTGATTGCAAGGATAGCAAGCGCACCGGGTTAAAATAAAACTCCTGAACCGTTTTAGGCGTTTTGCTGGCGTCATCCAACCACGCCATTACCCCCACCACATCGTACACATAGCGTGTTTCATTTGCGCTTCCATACATTTCGCCAAAGACACCGCACCAATACCATTGCTTTATTTTATCTTTTACGCTCGTTGTTTTGATGCGGTTATGGTCTGCCAGCAACGTGCAAAGAACTGCAAGTGGAATTAACTGCGTCGTATATGGCAGGTCTTTACTAGAAAAGATCCGTTCTTCCTGTAATATTTTTTCCGCTTCCACAAATCCTTCCGTCAAATCATCTGCATACCGCTGGTATTCCGCCAGCGTCAGATTCAGCACATCTTTCTTTTTGCAACTCACGGTCCCGCCTTTTTTATACGAAGATAATAGAGTACAAGCCGTCAGGAAATCCGTTGCAGAGGTCACCGAAAGAATGTCGTCACTGAAATATTTTTTCTGTCTTTCTTCCCAATCCTTGCGTAGTTCAAAATTATCCATTGCAAAAATGGCAGTAACCAGCTCAAATACAGTAAGCGACACCCCACCTGTATTGACATTTTCGAAGACCTGACAAACCGCCTCCTTGGGGGTATCCTTGTCCAATGTAATCACTGGAATCGTATACTGCCCCAACGGAACAATTACTTTGGAGAGAAAGTCCATATACAATTTTGCAGCATTTGAATCGTACTGATGATATTGCATATAGTCCATTTGCCACTTGCTGTATTTGCTCGGATCAAGAATAATGTTTAGCGGGAACACGTTCTGAGCGTATTCCTGAGATGCCGACGAAAGATCCAGCTCAACCTTTCGACCAAAATCTGAAGTTATTTTCCGATCCTTAGGAACCGAAATAATCGAATCCACCCGGTCAATCGTGCTGTTAACAGCTTTGGCCATATCAATATAGTAAAAGCGTTCTATTTCTTGCCCTTTGTCTGTTCTTGTTCTAACTGCCTTCTCACTAAAAAGTGAAGAATAGACAGATGTCAGTCTTTGTTGTCCATCCAGAATAAGTTCATCCGGTATCACCTTGTCTGCAGAAGGCACCCCTTCAACAACTCGTGATTTGAAGTGAATACTCTCATTACCGTATTCCAGAAACATTGCTGCACCGACAGGATATCCATTTGTGATACTTGCAATCAGAGCTTTTATCCTACTATCGTCCCATACCCAGCCTCTTTGAAAATCAGGAAGTTGCGTTTTTCCTGTATGGATTGTGGCCATCAGGTCTGTGATTTTTCTATCATTCGTTTTCATAGAGCACGCCTTTCTTCACTCCACACCAAGTGCTTTAAACACCGCATCCTCTGCGCTGCTGTAGAAGATCAGATTGAAGCTACCCACCAATTCCGGTGGAACAGTCCCCAGATCAACGGCACTTGAAATCGGCAGCAGAACCTTCTTTGCACCGCTATCGAGGCAGACCTGCAGGCTGTTTGCAAGCTCATCTACCTTCAAGATTGTTCCACTGATGCTGATCTCGCCCAGAACTGCAAGGGTACTGACCGTGGGACGACCAAGGGCAATGCTGCACAATGCAATCAAGGTGGGCAGTGCCAGCTTTCCTGTCATACCGATGCCCTGAAGATCCTGATAGTTGATGATGTAGTCCTTAGATGCCGTGCTGATGCCACCGCTGATGCGGTTTCCATTTGCTTTCAGGAAGTTGAAGGCTGTGTTGGTGGATTCTCTGCAGTCACGGTCGCTGCCAAGACCGGTGCGTTCAAACTTTCCGCTGCCCGGCAACATCTGGCTTTCCAACCGGAACACACCGATCATGCCGCTTTTTCCACGCGAAACAGTGTAGATCTGTCCCGGATTGCACATTCCATCTGGGATAAGCTTACCGCCACCCTGTTCGGGAACTGACACAAACTTTTCTTCAAAGGTATCCAGATCAATGTAGCTGAAATTCACATCATAGAACTCCATGCCACCCAGCTTTTTCAGTTGCTCTTTCACACGACGGCGCATTTCCAGTGCAAAGACAAGGATCTCCTCCAGTTGCTCTTTGGTAAACTCACCGTCCGGATACAGCAGCTTTACATAGCCGCCTACGATCTTACGCACTGCAATCGTATCACGCTGATTCAGATTTTTACCAAGGCGGAAATACTTATCTAGTGCATCGCCGTACTGTTCCTTACGCAGTTCCCGGATAAACTCAGCAAGATAATCCGTGATGAAGCCGTAGTCGTTGGTGAAATGCTCCGGGCGGAATTTAGGGATTTCCCAGCCGGGAATGTAACAATGCAAGCGATCCAAAAATGCAGTGTCTGTTCCCATTTCAGGCGGGAACGGGTCAAATAGGCTGGAGGTTTTTAGCAGCACATCCACGCTCTGGTTAATATTTCCCACAAAGACCATCGAGGCCGAGGCTGCCTTTTCCTCTTTGCCACGGGCAAAGGAGCCGGAAGCCATATAGTCCTTCATGATTTGGATGCCGTCTTTGTCCTTGAACTTGATACCAGCAACCTCATCAAAAGCCACACAGTCCCACAGACCCACCAGGCCAACTGTCTTTCGTCCCATGTTGTAGAACAGGTTTGCCACAGTCGTTTGTCCACCGGACACCAGAATGCTGTTAGGGCTGATTTCCTTATAGATGTGGGATTTACCGGTGCTGCGAGGTCCAAGCTCGCAGAGGTTGAAGTTGTTCTCCACCAGCGGTAACATACGAGCCAAAAGGAGCCATTTCTCCCGCTGGTTCAACTGCTCCGGCTCATAACCGCAAGAGCGCAGCATAACATCCATCCACTCGTCCTGCGTGAAGGCTTTACGCCCGGTGCGTACTTCCTCAATATCGATATGAGGCATCTGGATGGGGGTCAGTTTGCGGATGCTGATAGGCGAAACATCTTTCTGCTTTTTCTGCCGGGGTTCGCTATCAAAGTCCTCCATACCAAAGCTGCTGTCACCTTCGGATTCATATTCCAGTTGAACGATGCACCAGATGCCGCCGCAGAGCAAACGGTCAAATTTTTCCGGGTAGTCGTCCGTAATGGGCACATTGGAGAGCCCCAGGTTGGAAAACTCTGCAAAGAAGCAATCTTTCTTGATGTCCAGATGCACGGTCACCATATCGATAATGGTGTGGCTGCCGTTCCGACGCAACTGAGAAAGCACCTTCTGCGCCTCATCCGGGCGCACAAAGTTGTCCGCCAGAATATGCTTTACGTTCTGCACACCCTGCTCGATGATCTCCTCATCGTCCGAGCTGCAATACTGCCCCAGCAGAAACTCCAGCACATAGACCGGTACGTTGGCACCTTCCTTGATCTTTTTGGTCAGATCCTTGCGGACGATGCGACCATCAAAGTTTTCCCGCAGTTTCCGGCGCAGTTCTTCCCGGTTTCCCTCTGCTGCCTGATCCATCATTAGCATACGGTGTACCTGCCTTCCTTTTTGTTAGAATCCAAAGCCAAAATCGTCTGCAAAAGCAATATCCATCATCACCGGATGGCGCCACTGTTCCAGACCTGTATCCTCATCATAGACCACAAGATAATACTGCTTATCCTTGTCGTACTTCTTGTTCTTAAAGGTAAAACGCAGCCGGAAAATACGCTTTTGTGCGCTGAGCTCCCGGTTGTCTGCCACATAGGTGTTTTCGTTGGAGATCTTCTCGTTGTCCTCCGAGATAAAGAACACCCGGTACTTTGCCGGTTTCACAGTATCGCTGACGGCTTCCGACTGGACAAAATCCATGGAGGTGATCAGATTCGTGATCTTGTGGAGAATGCTGACCAGTGCGATCTCTGCATTCTTGGTCTCCTGATGTCCACGCTCCATTTTGATATCCAGCACTGGCACCAGCATCTCCTGCGGCGAGGAGCCGCCGTGGACGTAGTTGGCACCGCCGCCAGCAACCTTGAACACGTTGCTGCTGACCGGGTAGGAAACCACCTTGGCATCCTGGTTGCCCAGTACTGCGCCCATGCTCATGTGCCCGATGCCGTCATCCTGAAGCGGAGCAGCGGACACCACAAAGCGACGGTTGACAAAAGCATTTTCCATGCTCTTGCCTGCGATTTTCTCGCTCTCGGACAGCTTATCTCGCTTATAGATAAAGCCGTGGTCTGCCGTTACGATAAAGTGATGGGTGTTTCCGCTGCCATTGATGCGGCGGATCAGATCCATGATCTCCTGCACGGCTTCCTCACAGGCGTTGAACACCTCATCCTCGGTGTTGGGCTTGTCGCCACGGGCATCGATCTGGTTGTGGTACACGTAGATGACCTGCCGCTTGGTAAGGACATCCCGCAGGTCTGCCACCTTCATGCTCTTAATCACGTCAAACTGGATACAGACACTGTCCGGCACATAGCTTTGCAGCACCTGCTGACGCCCTGCCAGCGTATCGCAGAGGGTGCTATCCACCAGAACCTGAAAGTCATCGGTCATTTCCAGCGTGCGGTGCGGGAGAAGCGCAGCCATGCCCAGCCGGGTGTAGGAGGGCAGCACGCCCAACTGCACGCTCAACTGCGCCGAGCACTTGGGGTCATCCTGCATCCGGGCAAAAAGCTCCTGCCCTACCTCATACCGCATAGCATCGGAGATGATGACCACAGTACGCTCCTTGGCGTAGCGCAGGTTGGCGTTGTAGAAATCCCGCTGCAAGGGCAGCACTGCCAAAGCTTCCTCCTGCCGGAGCCCCTCGTTCCATGCCGGGAGAAGGGTGGCAAGATATTCGTTGGTGTAGATGTTCTCCACCAGTTCCCGCAGCGGTTCAAAGGCTTCGGTGTTTTCCAGCTTGTCGTAATAGAAGTAGAACTTCCGGTACTGCTGGTCTATCTGATGATCTGCGGACAGATACCGGTCCACAATGGCTTTGAAGCCCTCGGCGCTGCGGTAGTTTGCCGCCTGCACCATGCAGTAGGCACTTTGCAGCAACTGGTAGGTCTTGTCGGTCTTTCTGCCAAAGTGCATCTTGGCACGCTTTTCGCACACCTCCGGGATGGTCAGCTCGTTGAGCTTCGCCCCGGTATCCTCGGCAAGGAGCCGCCCCATCAGCCACTTGACCAGCACCTGATCCACCGCAAGGAAGGTATCGCACTCCACCAGATCATCGGCACGGCAGCCGGAGAACGCCTGATAGACGTTCAGCCCCTTTGCCACATGATCCGAAAGTTCATCGTACTTATCCCGGTAGAGGACGCTGTTCATCAGGCTGTCGAGGAAGGCAATGATGTTGCCTGCCTTGTAGGAGACAAAGGACTTCCACGCCGCGGGTAGCTCCGTCTGCACATAGCGGGCGGTATAGGTGACGAAAAGGGTCACCAGCAGCCGTTCCAGCGTGGGTTTTACGTCCGTATAGCCAAAATGCTGCTCGCACAGCCGCCAGAAGGACGGCAGCAGATCGTACTGTTCAAACTGCTGCAAGTAGGCATTTTCCGACAGGCTGCTCTCAGTGAGCACGATCCGCACCACCTCCTCAAAGGAGCAGGTGCGTGCTTTGCAGATGGCGCTGAGCAGCCCGGTGAGGATGTTTTCCTCGTTGAAGTTCTCGATCTCCAGATCGTAGAACCGCTGGGTGCGCTTTTTATCGGCAAAGAACTTGATGTGCTTTTCGAGGATAGGCTTATACTTTTCCTCAATGCCAAGGTCTACCGACAGCAGTGAGGCACGGTCGGCAAAGAACCGCCGGGAGTACAGCAGGGTGTCCTCCAAGTGGTTTTCCCGCACATCGGGCTTGGGGAACGGGGCGTAGACAAGGTAATTGGTGGTGGTGTCCACCCGTTCCAGAAAGTATTTGGTATAGAACTGGTTATCGGGCTGGAGGCGGTAGATCTTTGCATTTTCCAGTTCCACGTTTTCCAGATCCTCGGCAAAGTCTGCCTTGTCATCGTACCAGAACACCAGCTTGCGGGTGTCCCCCACAAATTCCGCATTCAGGCGGTCAATGATTTGTTTCAGGTTCAGTTCCACCGTTCGAGTTCTCCATTTCATCAGGCTTAGCTTTATCGGCAATCGTTACCGAACACGGTTTTAATGGAGGTGTCAGGCCAAGTTCTCCCAAAGCCAACGCTAATTCCGAGTTATTACCTAGCTTTTCTTTCATATCTGGAAGTTCCACTGACAATTCTCGACACAAAACCACTTTCAAAACATTTTTCATCAGCGCAATCGAATAAAATATATCGTGCTCCGAAAGGATTCCCGGCAATAAACTTTCATTAAAATGCGTATAATAATTTCGTGTTGCAACGATCTTATAGGCCAAAGACGCCGCCTTGCTCTTTGAGATTCCAAGTTCCTCCGCTGTTTCCTTGAACAAGGCGGTTATTCTTTTTGAACAGCTTGGCTCATTAAGAATTGGTGTTTTCAGAACATCCGCAATCCATTCTCTGTCATCATCTTTCTCATCAAAATGGTTAACTATGCGACTTATTCTTTCTTGATGTTCTTCTGGTGGGATGAGTGTTGTTTTCCTCATCCTTCGCGAATACGATTCCAGAGCTTGCACCATCTTCAAGAATTCCATGGGCAAATCAATATTGTTTTTCTTTTGACAAGCATCCACAAAATAAGCTATGATTGGACGAATTTCTTCATATTTTTGATACCATGTTTGGACACAGTCCTGATAGCTATCCTTGATATCTGAAAAAGAAATCAAACAATTATACGCAGGATTAGTCGGCAAATCTAACGATTTAATTTCATCATTATACAATACCGCTATGTTATCTTCCTCTTCATCAACTGCTTGTATACTCAATATATGATTATGATTTCCCATACACAGTGTCAAAAAATCACGATATTTACAAGCTTGTTTAATTGCGTCAAAGACATTTACGCTATCTGGAAAGCAAAAACTAACACTAGCTGTTCTCTTAAAGCCAGCCTCAACATGTTCATTTACACTTAGAATGATTTTACTCTCTATGACAGCTGTAAAATCATCGATCGAACAACTATATTTTTCAGGTTCGCGAGCATGGGCATAGAATTCATACTCTTGATCATCTTTGCACTTGTATTTATAGGCATCTACTGGCATATCGCCAAGCCATTTTTCAAGTCCATTGAAGCGACATCTTAAAGACTTTACTTGAATTCTATCACTGCTGTAATTTTTACCCACAATGATAGTTGAAAACTCAAATATCACTTCTATCATCCCAGGCATATTAATTATTTGCTTCGGCTTTTTGCAATCAAGCAGTGTGATCTTTAGTCCTGTTGCTATAAAGCCTTGAACGGCAGGAATCATTTCTCTTTCGATGGTTTGTAGCCCTTCAAACATCTGTGTTGCTCGCAACCGCAAACGAGATTCTTTTAATTCTAGCACCCCATGAATTTTGTTATTCTCATTTTCAGGAAGCCACCACAATCCAATTACCGAATCCAAAGTCTTTAATGTTACTTGGTCTAAACTCATATCTTAGCTTCCTCCATTGCACTAATATCAAAAGTCGGTATTTTATTTCTTCTCTTTCACCATGATATTCTTGCTGTCCGCCAGAACCTCATAGAACTTACCGTCCTGCGCGGTCTGAAGCTTACGGTAATTGACCTTTACGCCGTCATCGAGGTCCAGCGCAATGCGGGAAAGCGCCAGATGGCTGATCTTTTCGTCGTAGTCCCGGCACTCCTTCAATTGCTTGGTCAGCTTGTCCTTGCGCTTGGAGGCGGCAGCGGCTTCACGGGCGTTGGTGGTGTGGTCCATCATATCTTGCATCCGGTTGATCTCGGATTCGTACACACGCTGCATCTTGTGCAGGTAGTCCACACGCAGGGCGCCGATGGTATCCGGGGTGTAGCGGTGGAGGTAGACCAGCGCCTTAAAGCCGTTCTGCTTGCCGCTGTCGAACAGCCAGTAGATAGGGCGCTTGCCGGAGCCGGTGACCGAGTAGGTCTGGCAGTGATCCTTGAAAAAGTCGTTCACAAAGTAATTGCGGATGACCTCCCGGCTGGTGCTGCCCT
>OKSN01000993.1_pt1 | contig 16076 bp, 15 predicted proteins | sample 1606191 | NCBI WGS metagenome assembly OKSN01 (sample SAMEA3879535, study PRJEB24766) | human gut metagenome | biome: human-associated habitat; feature: feces | place: USA | collected 1985/1987
GGCACTGCTGCACAACGGGTCCACCCTGGGCATCAGCCTGCGGAATATGACCGACTTGCTGGACGAAAACAAATCATAAGGAATCGGGGCAGGGAAACTGCAAGCTGTATCCCTGTCCCACTCCAAAGCATGGCGGTTAGAGTACGCTAACTGCGAAATGAGCCAAGGAAACGGAGCAATTTTGATGCACAAGACTACCACAGGAGGAGAGAGCGAATGGCTGAAGAAATACTGATCCGTCAGGGCGCGCCCACGCTGGCGGGCATCAAGACAGGGAGCTTGTTCCCTTGCCCCTGCGAGGATCGCGAGACGCTGCTCGCCGACATCCGGAAGCTGAACCGGCGGCTGTCGCCCAAGGGGCTTTGCCTGCTGCCGCTTCGATTTCTGCCTGGGCAGGCGCTCCTTTACCTCTATCGCCCCGCCGGACTGCGGCGGGATCTGCGGGACGTGCAGGCGTCCGAGCTGCTGCGTCAGGCGGGCTACGGTGACGAGAGCTGTGCGCGCTGCGTGGCGCGGCTTGCCTGCCGCTTCCGCGAAGGCAAAGATTTCCCCCATGAGGTAGGGCTGTTTCTCAGCTATCCGCCGGAGGATGTAAAGGGTTTCATCGACCACCGCGCGAACGATTTTAAGTGCGCGGGGCTCTGGAAGGTCTACGGCAACGAGGAAAAGGCGCGTTCGCTGTTCGCAAAATACAAAAAATGCACGGAGATCTACTGCACACTTTGGCAAAGCGGCTTGAAGCTGGAGCAGCTTGCCGTTGCAGTTTGATCATATAAAGGCAGTGCCGCACAATTGCGTCAGCGCGCTTCGGCGGATCTTTTCCGCCAATCCTGTGGCTTGAAAAACTCGAAATACATACAGTATTCCTTCGCTTTTCAAGCCTTGACCTGACGAAAAATCTCTCACCGAATCTGCTTGCCGAATTATGCTGCGCTGCCTAAAATCATTAAAAGAAAGGAACTGACAAACATGAAAACTGCTGTTATTTACTGGAGCGGTACGGGCAATACGGAGGCGATGGCGCAGGCTGTTGCCGAGGGCATGACCGCCGCGGGCGCAGAGGCTGTGCTGCTCACACCTGATCAGGTACAGACCGGCGATCTGAACGCCTACGGTGCTATCGCCTTCGGCTGCCCTGCTATGGGCAGCGAGGTGCTGGAGGAAATGGAGTTCCAGCCCATGTTCGATGCGTGCAAGCGCAGCCTCGGCGGCAAGCGTGTGGCACTGTTCGGCTCCTACGGCTGGGGCGATGGCGAGTGGATGCGCACTTGGGAGAGTGACTGCGACAGCGCAGGGGTGAACCTCGTTTGCGAGAGTGTGATCTGCACGGAGACGCCCGACGACGCGGCACTTGAAGCCTGCCGCGCCTTGGGCAAGGCGTTGGTGGAGTGAGAAATGATGCCTGCCGCTGACGATTGCTTCAGCGGCAGGGATGCCATGTAAATGAAATTCAAAAGCAGCCAAGGAAAGTTCCTTGGCTGCTTTTATAATGCGACTGCTACGGCAAGCAGGTGCTTTTTTGCCAAACGCGCCGACGATTTTTCCATATTTCCCTTTCATTTCTTACTACAACCGTTTTTTTGAAACGCCGAAAACGGGCGTAAAAAGCAGCAAAGCCTTTTGGGGGCTTGCTGCTGCATGTGCCGCTATACTGGGCGGCGATTATTTGACTGTAATAGTTAGGGATAGAAAGGGTTGTGCCTCGGAGGTATAATGTTCACAAGCACGCCCTTTAGAAACAGGAAAAACGCCAACTCTACGATTCATAGGTTTCATTCTGCCAGCACTAGAAAAGTCATGTTTGTTTGCAGCGTCGTTTCGCTACTGCTTTCGATTGTTCCATTATTCCTATTTGGAACGGTTGGAATGTCGGCTGCAAGTTATGCGGTTTCTTGTGCGATTCTCTTCTCGCTCTGCCTGCAAGCTGTAGCGAATCGGCAAGAATAGTTTGTGTTTGGTGAACGACACAAGTGGTATGTATGACTTCCGCAGGGAGTGCAACCAGATCGCCGCAGGCCGTATATGAGCTTGCGGCGATTCTTATATCCTAGCGATAAGCAGCAGTCCCCCGGACGTTTCATTGTCCGGGGGACTGCTGCTTATATCGTGATCGAAGCGCGGCACGGGATTTCCGGTTGATATGACCCACGCTGCCTCAGTTCACAAACGATGCGTTGCCCAGCCGGTAGTACCGGCAGCCATCCTCCTCGTACCATTCAAACGTACCCACCACGGTGATCTCTGTCCCCAGCTCCGGATACTCATCGGGATAGACAGGCCTTCCGGCAAGGGCAAACTCCAGCCCCTGCGCACAGCAGGCGGTGGCATCGGCAATCATGCAGGCGAAGAACATTTTGTCCGGGATAAAAGCACCGCTTTCGTCGGTGGCCTGGTATATGGTGAACTGCCCCTGCATTTTGACGGTTTTTCCTATGTAGTTATCCGGGAAGGAGATCATGCTGTTGACCTCGGAATAGACCATGATGCCGCTGAGTGCGGTCAGGTCAATGTCGACCGCGGAGGTGCCTTCTGCATCCTCCGCAGCGGGCTTTTTTGCGGTATCCTCACGGCCGCAGGCGGCGAGAGGGCAGAGCAGCAGGGCTGCCAACAGAAAGCAAAATAGTTTTTTCATCTGCGAGCACCTCCCAATACCGTGCCTGCCAGCCACGACAGACCGAAAGCGCCGATCTGAACGGCGACGATGGTGGAGCCTACCGGCGTACTGGCGAGAATGGACGCCAGAATGCCGAGCAGCGCACAGAAAACCGAAAGGACTGCCGCGCAGACGGTCACGCTGCGAAAGCTCTTGAACATCCGCATGGCGGACAACGCCGGGAAGATCACCAGCGCGGAGATCAGCAGGGAACCCACAAGGTTCATCGCCAGCACGATGATGACCGCAACGACGACGGCGATCAGTAGGTTGTAAAGCCCCGCCTTCGTGCCGGCCGCCCTTGCAAAGCTCTCGTCAAAGGTCACGGCGAAGATCTTATTGTAGAACAGAATGAACACCGCCACGACCAGCACCGACATTCCCACGCACAGCCATACCTCTACGGGGGACAGCGTCAGGATGGAGGTGGAGCCGAACAGCGTGCTGCACACATCGCCCGAAAGATTGGACGAGGTGGAGAAAATGTTCATCAGAAGATAGCCGACGGCAAGCGCCCCCACCGAGATCATGGCGATGGCGGCGTCGCCCTTGATTTTCGTGTTCTGCCCGGTGCGCAGGAGCAGCACGGCACTGAGGATGGTAATGACCATGACAAGGGGCATTTTGTTGGTGATCTGCAGCACGGCGGCGATCGCCATTGCGCCGAACGCCACGTGAGACAGACCGTCACCGATGAAGGAAAACCGCTTCAGCACCAGCGTCACGCCCAGCAGGGAGGAGCAAAGCGCGATCAGCACACCGACAATGAGGGCATAGCGGACAAAGGGATATGCCCAATAGAGAGCCAGCTTTTCCAAGATAGCGGTCATTGTATGTCACCGCCCTTCTTCGCGTCAAACAGCCGCCCTTGCGGGCTTTGGAGATAGTCCGCCCTTGTCCCAAAGAAAACGGTGTCGCCAATATGCAGAATATGGCTGGCGTATCGGACGGCGGCAGCCACATCGTGAGAGATCATGATCACGGTGATGCCGTCCTCACGGTTGAGCTTTTCAATGAGCGTATACATTTCCGCCGTCACCTTGGGGTCAAGTCCGGAAACAGGTTCATCAAGAAGCAGCATTTTTTGCGTGGCGCACAGTGCGCGGGCAAGAGGCACCCGCTGCTGCTGTCCGCCGGACAGCTCCCGATAGCACCGCCTTGCAAGCTGTGTAATCTGCATTTTCTCCATGGCGTCCACCGCAAGCTTCTTTTCTTCTTTGTTATAAAAGGGGCGGCTGCCGCAGCGTCCCTGGCATCCGGAGAGAACGATCTCTCTCACGGATGCCGGGAAGTCCTTTTGTACCACTGTCTGCTGCGGCAGATAGCCGATCTCGTTTTTCCTCAGCCCATCGCCCGTCAAAATTCTGCCGCTGATGGGCGTCTGCAAGCCAAGGATCGTTTTCATAAGGGTACTCTTGCCGGAGCCGTTTTCCCCTACGATGCAGAGGTAGTCGCCTGCCAGGATCTCAAAGCTGAGATCTTGGAGAACGGGCCGTCCATCGTAGCCGGCACAGAGATTTTGACAAGTGAGCTGAGCCATAGACCTATCTCCTTACCCCAACGCTTCCTTCAGCACGGAGAGATTTTTCTCCATAACGGAAAGGTAGGTGGTGCCGTTTGCCACGTCCTTGGAGGTGGTGGACTGCATGGAATCCATGGTCAGCACCTTCTGATTCTTCCCGGCGGTGTTCTGAACGATGGTTTCCGCGATCCTATGCTGTGCGCCCTCGATGGTCAGCACGCAGGGAAGTCCCAGGTCGTCCACCTTCTTTGCAAGGAACGAAACGGTTTCAAAGCTGGCCTCGGTTTCGGCGGAGCAGCCCGCAAAGGCGGCGTAGTAGCGCAGACCGTAATCATCCACCAGATAGCGGAACGGGAAACGGTCGCCAAACAAAACGGTCTTATGGACCGCACCGTCCACAGCCGCCTTATAGTCTGCGTCAAGAGCAGCCAGCTTGTCCCTATACGCTGCGGCGTTGGCTATATAGGTGTTCTTGTTGTCCGGGTCGATGGCACACAGCGCGTCCGCAATCGTCACGCAGAGTGCTTGGGCGTTCTTCAGGGACAGCCAGACGTGCTCGTCCTTTTCCTCCCCATGGTCATGCCCCATCAGTTCGTCAAGGATGTCCTCTGCGGAAAGCGCGTCCTTCACAAAAAACGGATTGGTCTTGGTGCTCATCAGCGCATCGAAGCCGTCGTTGCCGAAGTAGATATGGAAATGCTCCGCCTCGCCCGGCTCGTGACCGTGGTCGTTGAACTGCACATATTTGGGCGCATCGGCACTGGTGGTTTCGAACTGATAACGGACGCTGCGGATCTTACCCTCGTCATCCAGCTTCGGCTGATAACCGGCATAGGTGTATTCAGCGGAAACGGATTTTCCGTCTCCATAAGTGAAGGTGATTGTGTTCCCGTTGATAGAGATCTTCTCAGCGTCGCATTGCCACGAGGTCTTGTACTTCTCCCGATAGGTGTCCTTTGTGGTCGAGCTGTCCTCGTCCTCATCCGCCCTGTGTTGGCAGAATTTGTCCAGGTCGCCATTCAGCAGATAGGGGTGCAGAGACTTCCACGCACCGGCGAAATCCGAGAGGGTGCGATCCTTGATGTCATCCTCCGTGAGCTGTTCATCGTGACCGTGACCGTGGTCGTGACCGTCCTCCTGCATGCCCTCAACGGTCTCCTCCGTTTTCACGGAATCACCCAGCACCTCCAGCAGATTGATGACCTTCATATTCTTGTTGGCGGCGTTTTTCAGAGCGTTTTCCACCCAGCCATCGGACTCGCCGCCCACATAGACGAAGAGGTCGCAATCGGAGATCCTGACAATATCATCGGCGGTGGGCTGATAGCTGTGCAGGTCAACGCCGTTATCCAGCAGCATGGTGACCTCGGCGTTATCCGCCTTGTCGCCCAGGATCGCCCTGACCCAATCGTATGCGGGGAAGATGGTCGTGACGACCTTCAATTTGCCGGCTTTTCCGGTATCCTTCGGCTTTCCACAGCCGGCAAGGACGCCGGCCAGCATCATAAGCGCAAGCAGCAGCGCAGTGATCTTTTTCATAGGCTATATGTACCTCCAGATTATGATAAGAACGTAAAAATGGGCGCAAAAATACAAGGGTGACGGCAACGCCGTGAAAGCCTATCCGAAAACGGATAGACTACACCCTTGTAAATGGTTCTTATTTAATCTGAAAGCTTGACCTTGAGTGAAACCAGAGTAAACGTGCGAACAAGCTCCGCGCAGGAGGGAATGACCCTGCACGGGGCATACCTGACCGCCGCAGCGAAAACCGCGGCAGCACCGGCAAGCCCAATGCTCTTGAGCAGATTTTCACAGACCTGCAGCTGGTGGCAGATGGCGCAGTCCTCGCCGGAGCAGGTATGGTTGGCTTCGACCGCAATATAGACAGCGGAGGACAGCATGACAGCCGCCAGCACGGCTGCCAGCAGGCGCGTGATCAAACGAAGCTTCTTTGTCATGGTCTGTCCTCCTTCCCAATATTATTCTTCCCGGCAATCCGCGCAGGTGCCATAGAGAACCGTGTCGGCGGCGTCCAGCGTGAATTGCTCGCTCTGCGCTAGGTGCTTTGCAAACAGGGCGGCGTTGCCGCTTGCCATGTGAAAGGTCCTGCCGCATTTTACACAGCTCATGTGCAGCGCACCCTTACAGCTTTCGGCGTCAAGGTACTGAAAGTAGACCTCCCGCGTGCCGCTCTTGCTGCTGCGCCGCACTTTTTCTTCCGTCTCTAACTGCGCAAGGTTCCGATATACGGCACTGAGGCTGATTTTTTCATCCACCAGCGCGTCCGCAATTTGCCGTGCGGACAGCAGCTCATCCGGGTGCCGGCTCAAATAGGCAAGCAGAGCCTTCCTCTGCCGCGTGCTGTAACTGGACAAGTCACCACGCCTCCAATTTGCAATTCATTTGCAATTCAGCATAACATGATGTCGCCCCGATGTCAATATGCAAATTCGTCGCAAATTAACCATCAACGCGGATAGCTCCCGCTCCGCTGAAATGGACTGCGGCAGAGCGGAATGATCCGCGCTCCGTTTTCGGCGGCAAAAAGGCAGCGGCAAATGCCAGGTGAAAAAGCGGTAGAAAAACGCAAAAAGATTTCCCACTTATCAAACCCCAAAAGCTCTTTCAGAGCAAAAGGATTTCATTACGAACAGCAGCTGACCCACCGTATGCTTCAGTGCATACGGAGGGTCAGTTGGTTTGTGTGGCCTGCTCAGTCGAGCGGAGGTTTTCTTTTCTGCTGCGTCAACATATCCGTGCCCGGCCTATCCCTCAAACAAATTCAGAAGGTATCCGTAGCCCTCGGCCTCCATTTTCGCGTAAGGCACGAAGCGGAGGGCGGCGCTGTTGATGCAGTAGCGCACACCGTTGGGCGACTCCGGATCGCCGGTGAACACATGACCCAAATGGGAGTCACCGGCGCGGCTGCGCACCTCCGTGCGGCGCATACCGTGGCTCAAGTCCTCCCGTTCCACCACAGCAGGGCCCTCGATGGGCTTTGTAAAGGCAGGCCAGCCGCAGCCGCTTTCAAACTTATCCGTAGAGGAGAACAGCGGCTCGCCGGTGACGATGTCCACATAGATGCCCTTTTCGAACTTGTCCCAGAGCTCGCCCGTGAAGGCGCGCTCCGTGCCGCTCTCCTGCGTGACGCGGTACTGCTCCGCCGTCAGCGTGTCCCGGATGGTCTCCGCCGCGGGCTTCCGGTAGTCGCCCGGATCGATGCGAAGCCTGGAGAACAGCTCCATCTCCGCCTGGGGGATGTGGCAGTAGCCGTTGGGGTTCTTTTCTAAGTAGTTTTGGTGATATTCCTCGGCGGGATAGTAATTCCTCAGCGGGCCGATCTCCACAAAGAATTTCTCGCTGCGGCCCCGCTCAATGTCCGCGATGCGCTCCACCGTTTCCCTGGCCTTGTCGTTGGTGTAGTACACGCCGGTCTGATACTGGCTGCCCCGGTCGTTGCCCTGCCGGTTCTGCACCGTGGGGTCGATCACATAGAAGTAAGCCAGCAGCAGGGCATCCAGGCTCACCTGCTCAGGGTCATACTCCACCCGAACGGTCTCCCGAAAGCCGGTGTCGCCCTTGCAGACGGTCTGGTAGGTGGCGTCCGCCTCGCAGGTGCCGTTGGCGTAGCCGCTCTGGACGTCGATGACGCCGGGGATGGATTGCATGAGCTGCTCCATGCCCCAGAAGCAGCCGCCTGCCAGATAGATGACATTTTCCGTGGTGTCCATATACATACCCTCCTCGCCGGACATATCCGAGGACTGTCCGGTTTTCTCCGCTTCCTGCGTGTCCTTTTCCCGCGGTATATGCTGCCGTTCTGCGGCGCAGCCGCTGAGCAGCAGTACCGAGGCGAAAAGAAGAGCCAATACGCTTCGATACATGGCGTTTCCTCCTTTCAGGGGGAGCAAGGGTCACTCCGCCCCGTTACCGTCCTGTCTCTTGCCGCGGCCGGGCCGCAGGACGGTATACAGCAGCGACCCAAGGACGCAGCCGAAGCCGGTGGAGAGCCACGGGCTGGACGTAACGGCGCAGGTGCCGGTGGCGCAGCCCACATAGCGGTAGTACAGCCACCCTCCGGCACTGCCCACCAGAGGCAGGGCAATGACGCGCAGAATGCTCGTCAGCTTACAGTTCTTTTTCTTCATAATAGCCTCCCTTTGAAGATATTGGATCAGCCCATATCGGCAGCCAGTGCCTTGTCGATCTGGGCTTGCAGTGCATCGGCCTGCGCCTTGCTGGTGATAGCCCCCACAATGGGATCGCCCACGATGCGACCGCTGCGGTTGACCACATAGGTGGTGGGATAGGCGTAGATGCTCTCCACGAACTTGCCCGCCTCGCTGCCGGAATCGAAGTACACGTTCTGATAGGTGGCACCGCTCTGAGCCAGTACATCCTTGGCGTCAGAGATAGCCGCCTCGTTGCCGTCCAGCGTGAAGGCGTTGATGCCGATCAGCGCACCGCCCTTACCGGAAAGCTCCTTGTTCAGCGCATCCAGATCGCCCAACTCGCCCACACAGGGACCGCAGGTGGTGAACCAGAAATTCACCACGGTGACGGCTTTGCCGGAGAACAGATCGCTGCTCTTTACCGTATTCCCGTCCAGATCCTTGCCCTCAAAGGCAGGGAACTTCGGCAGGCTGCTGTCATCCGTCTTGTTGCCCGTGCTGCCGCTATCGGTCTTGCTGCCTGTGGTGCCGCCGTCGGTTTTATTGTCCTTACTGCCGCCGTTGGGCATCGTGTTCATATCCTTGTCCGCCGGCATATTCATATCGCTGTCCAGAGATTTTTGCACGATCTCGGGATACTTTTCCTCCAGTGCGGCCAGTTTGTTTCCGATGTCGCGGATCTTCTCCGCCTCGCCCTGAAGCAGCTTCAGCTCGTCTGATGAAAACTGATCCTTGGCGGCGTTGATGGTTTCCAGCAGGAAGTCGCCGTAGTTTTTGCCGTCCTCCATCATGATCTTACCCTTGTCCGCTGCCATAAAGACCTTTTCCCAAAGTGCTGTGTTCTCCGCCAGAATAGCCGCCTCCTGCGCTGTCAGCTCCTTGTGCATGGCGGTCGCCTCCTCGGCGTTCTTCGGCTCGCTGTCCATGCCGTCCATGTGATCGCCGCCCTTTGTGCCGCAGGCGGCCAGAGAGAGCACCAGCACGACTGCCAACAGCAATGTCATTAGTTTCTTCGTGTGCATGTTCGTTCCTCCTTGCTCTTTGTCGTCGTTCTTCTGCGGCGTTTCTGCCGCAAGGACTGTTTATTTTTACTGTCTCCACGGCCGCAGCGGAAGAGGGCGGCGCTGGTGGGACAGACACGCTGCATTCTATTACCATAATAAAGCGAATGGGTTAAAATCTTTGTTAAGAACGGGGATTTAATGGAAATATATCTTATATTCTCTGAAAATAAAGCGATTGGGGCAAAAAGGCAGGGGCAGCAAGAAGAAAGCCTCTGCGAAAAAGAACCAAGCCCAAAAGCCGCGCGGCTGCGAAGAGCGTTCTCCCCGCAGCCGCGCAGCTGTTTGTAAAGTTCTCTGCTTTTAATGCAAGACCTGCATCTCCGGGTTCTTTTCCCCGAATTTCTCCCGCAGCGCACTGCATATATCCTCCCGGGACTTGCCCTGCTTCTCACCGTTTTTAATGAGCTTGTACGCCTGAAACAGTGCCGAGGGGCCGATCTCGCTGCTGAAAAAGCCGATACCCTGATTCCATGCCAGCAGCTCGAACACGTCGTCCAACGCGGCACTCTCCACACCGTGGATATATGCCTTTACCAGCTCCCGCGCCGCCTGCCTCATCCGGCCCGCACCGACAGCGTTGGTCAGGGACAGCAGCAGCCGCGTTTCGTAGGGCAGTACGCGCTTCTCGCTCTGCCATGTGGTCTCCCAAAAATCCACGGCGATCTGCCCCAGCTTTTCATCGATCATGGGATAGTTCAAAAGAGCCAGCGGCTTGAAGGGAGCGGAGCTGTCGCCTTCCTTCTTCTCCACACGGCAGAACCAGACATGGAACTCCGCCTCACCCCGCTGCTCGGTGTGGTGCTCGTAGCCCAAGCCCTCCATGACAGCGTACAGTGGATGCGGCTCAAAGGTCTGGATGATGTGTAATCCTTCGCCCACCTCCAACGCCTCGGCTCTTTTCTTCAGCCCTTCAAAGAAGCTGCCCTGTATATGGCGCACATCCACGGTCTGAAACCCCTGCGCCTTATTCTTCCAGTTTTCGTAGCTCATGCGGTTATTCTCCTTTCCTCACTCGATAAAACCAGACGTGGTATTCGCTGCTGCTCACCTTCTCCGTGTGATGCTCAAAGCCCATAAGGGCCAGCACCGGGTATAGGGGGACAGGCTCGAAGGTCTGGATGATATGCAGTCCTTCGCCGTTTTTCAGCGCGGCAGCCTTTGCCTTCAATGCGGGGAAGAAGTCCATCTTTTTGCCCCGCACGTCCATCACTTCGAATGTGCCGATTTTGTCCTTCCAGTTTTCATAACTCATCGTCTTTACTCCTTTTGCAGAAAGCTCACGCCTCCTCGAAGCTGTCCTTACCCACGCCGCACAGGGGGCATTCAAAGTCCTCCGGCACCTCGCTCCAGGGCGTACCGGGGGCGATGCCACCCTCCGGGTACCCCACGCTCTCGTCGTACTCCCAGCCGCAAACGGTGCAAACGTATTTCATAATGCGTCTCCTTTCGTGTTCTCCTGTTTTTTAGTCCTCCTTCAGCCGGCCGTCCACCGTGACGGTGACCACCTGCCACGGAATGAATTTTCCGCTCTGCTGGAGTGCCTTTTTCGCCGCCAGCTCCAGCCCGCCGCAGCAGGGTACCTCCATCCGCACGACGGTGACGCTCTTAATGTCGTTTTCCCGGATGATCTCCGTCAGCTTCTCGGCATAGTCCACGCTGTCCAGCTTGGGGCAGCCCACCAGCGTGATGTGTCCCTTGATGAACCGCTCGTGGAAGGCGGCGTAAGCGTAGGCGGTGCAGTCGGCGGCGATGAGCAGCCGCGCCCCGTCGAAATACGGCGCGTTCACCGGCACCAGCTTGATCTGCACCGGCCACTGGGACAGGCGGCTCGTCTGCTGGGCTTGCGGCGTTTCCACGGCGGGCGCGTCCTGGCGCTGAATATTCCGGGACTGGCTGCCGGGGCAGCCGCAGGGCAGGGTCATGCCCTCTTTCCGCATTTTCCGCTGCTTATTTTCCATGACGGCCTGCTCGTCATAGGCCGCCGCCTCCCGCTCCACAAAGGTGATGGCCCCGGTGGGACAGGCGGGCAGGCAGTCGCCCAGACCATCGCAGTAGTCATCGCGCAGCAGGCGGGCCTTGCCCTCCACCATGCCGATGGCGCCCTCGTGACAGGCGGCGGCGCAGATGCCGCAGCCGGTGCATTTTTCCTTATCTATCTGGATAATTCTACGGATCATAGAACGACCTCCTTGCGGTGATGGGACCATTATACCGCAAATAAGGCGAAGAGAAAAGATTTTCTTGTGAAAAGGGCAAAAAAGGAGTATAATATTACCCTATAATGAGTTAGTATGCAATTTGCCCCAAAACGAGAGAAACCTGACAGGACAGGAGGAGATGCCATGAAGCTGAAAGCGGTGGAAATGCAGGGGTTCAAGTCCTTCCCCGACCGCACAAAGCTGACCTTCGATGACGGGATTACGGTCATTGTGGGGCCCAACGGCAGCGGCAAAAGCAACATTGCGGACGCCGTGCGCTGGGTTTTGGGCGAGCAGAGCGCAAAGGCACTGCGCGGCGAAAAGATGGAGGACGTTATATTCAACGGGACAGAGGCGAAAAAGCCGCTTTCTTACGGCGAAGTATCGCTCACGTTTGATAATTACGACCATGAATTGGCAACCGATTTTAACGAAGTATGCGTTACGCGCCGCATATATAGGAGCGGAGAAAGCGAATACTTTATTAACCGTTCCTCCTGCCGTAGAAAGGACATAGCGGAGCTTTTCCGGGACACGGGCGTTGGCCGCGAGGGCTATTCCATAATAGGTCAGGGCCGCGTGGAGCAGATACTTTCCGCAAAATCGGCGGACAGGCGCAGCGCGTTTGAGGAAGCGGCGGGCGTTATGAAGTTCCGCGTGCGCAAGGAGGAAGCCGCGCGGAAGCTTGAAAGCACCAAGGTCAACATGGATAGGCTCAGCGATATTATAAAAGAGCTTGAGGAACGTGTAGGCCCGCTGGAAGAACAGAGCGCTGCGGCGAGAGAATATCTTAAGCTGCGCGATGAACTGAAAGAAATAGAGATAAACGTATTTCTTTATCAATACGATAGGCTTAACGAACGCATAAACACTCTGAATGAAGCAATAGAATCCACCGGGGAAGAGCTAAAGCAAAAAGAGGAAATAGAGGCCGCCATTGCGGCGAACTGTGCGCAGGAAGAAGAACTTGAGCGCGCGCTGAACACGTCCATAAGTCAGGTACAGGCTGAATTGCTTAAAATGACTACGGGCGTTGAAGGCCACGCGGGCGAATCAAAGGTGCTCAGCGAGCGTATGGAGGCGTTCATGCGCGAAAAGGAGCAGCGGCAGAACCAGCTTGATAATAACGAAAAAAGATACGATGAGCTGGCCGGACAAATAGATGAAAGCCGAAGGAAAGCTGAAGAAAGCGAAGCCGAGCTTTCCGCAAAGCGTACAGAGGCCGCCCAAGCGGCGGAAGAGCTGAATCAACTGAGCGCACAGGCGGAGAAGAAGGAAGAAAGCTTGGAAGAACAAAAGGCCGCGCTGATAGATGCGATGAACCGCATTGCCGATGCGAGGATACTTATATCCCGCTTTGAAACCATGCGCCAAGGCCTTGTGGCTCAGGCGGAAAACATGGCGCGCAACAGGGCGCGGGCCGAAGAAAAGCGAACCGAGCTGAAGGAAGAATACGCCCGGGCGGAAGTGGAGCACAATAAGCTGCTCAGCGAAAAAGAAGAGCGCAAAAGGCAGCGCGAGGCCGCGATACAAAGGCTGAACAACATAAACCAAAGCCTTAAACAGGCGCGGGAGGACGCACGCAGGGCGGAACAGCAGAGCGAAGCGGGCAAATCCAGACTGAAAGTGCTGGAGGAAATGAAACGCGCGCATGAAGGCTATTATGCAAGCGTAAAAAACCTGTTGCGGGACAGCGAACGGGATACGGCATTAAAGCACAGGATAGAAGGCGTTGTTGCGGAGCTGATAAGCGTACCCGGCGAATATGAAACGGCGATAGAGATGAGCCTTGGCCCGGCGCTGCAAAATATAGTAACGCCGGATGAAAACGACGCCAAGGCCGTTATTGAGCATCTCAGGCGCAAGGGCTACGGCAGGGCAACGTTTTTGCCGATATCCGCAATGCGCGCGAGAATGCTTGACCAGCGGGAGCTGAACTGCTGCCGCGTGAACGGGTTCATAGGCGTTGCAAGCGAGCTTGTAAGCTTTGATGAAAAATACAGGGGTATAATAGAAAACCTGCTGGGGAGAACCGTAATAGTAAGCGACCTTGACGCGGCAATTGCGATTAACCGCCAGGCGAGGGCTTCGTTCAGAATTGCCACGCTAAAGGGCGATATTGTCAACCCCGGCGGATCGATGACCGGCGGCAGCGTGCAGAAACGCGAATTCAGCATAATAGGCCGCGAGCGCGAGATAGAAGAACTTACAAAGCGAACCGCCGCATTGGACAGGGAGAAGGCGCAGCGGGAGGAAGAATACGCACGGCTTGAAGCTTCGCTCTCCGGCGCGCAGGACGCATTGGAGGAAGCGGGGGACGCGCTGCATGAAAAGGAGCTTGAAATAGCCACCCATGCCGAGAAGCTGGACATAATAGAAAAATATCTTTCGGAAGCTGAAGAAGCGCTTTCCGCCGCAGAGGAAGGCGAAAGCCAGATAAACGACGACATTGCCGGCATAGACGCGCGCTATAAGGCGGCGACGGAGGATAGATCCACGCTTGAGCAGAGCAATACCGCAACGCAGGCGGATATACGTGCCGCGCAGCAGGAGCTTTCGTCGCTTAAAGCAAAGCTATCCGAATGTACCGAGCGCGAAGCGCAGTGCCGCATAGCGCTGGCAAGGAGCGAAAAGGAAGCCGCCGCGCTGAAAAACGAACACGATAGGCTTGTAAGGGAAGAAAAAGCGCTTACGGCGGCGATAGAGGAGGACAGGCGCGTGGTTTCCGGCTTTGCGGGAAGGTTCATGGAACTGAGCGGCAAGCTGAAGGAGATAGAAGGCAGCATAAGCGAAGAACGCCAAGAGGTGGACAAGCTGACGGACAGGCTGCATACAATGGAAGAAGAACGCGCGAACCGGCTTAATACGATAGACGAACTGCGCCGGCGGCGCGAAAACGTTGCTGAAGAAGCCAAAGAGCTTGGCGACAGGCTGCATAAAAACGAACTGGGCCTGAACAGGGCAGAGATGGAGCTGAAATCCTCGCAGGATAAAATGTGGGAAGATTATGAGCTTACATATGACAATGCCCTGCCGTACAGGCGGCAGATAGCCGTTACGGCATCGCACATACGCATAGACGAACTGAAAAAGGCCATACGTGCTCTGGGCGATGTTAACATTGCCGCGATAGATGATTATAAGAGCGTTAAGGAGCGCTACGATGAAATGAGTGCGCAGTATGCCGACCTTACCGCGGCAAAGGCCGATCTAAGCCAGCTTATAGATGAACTGACGCGGACGATGGAAAACGAATTCCGCAGGCAGTTTGAAAAAATACAGCAGAACTTTTCTGCAACGTTTGCTGAGCTTTTCGGCGGCGGCAAGGCGGAGCTTGTGCTTAGCGACAAGAACGACATTCTCAACTGCAATATAGATATTATTGCCCAGCCGCCCGGAAAGAAACTGCAGCTACTGAGCCTACTTTCGGGCGGGGAAAGGGCATTGACGGCTATCGCGCTGCTGTTTGCCATATTGAAGCTGAAGCCCACGGCGTTCTGCATACTGGACGAAATAGAGTCCGCGTTGGACGAAGTGAACGTAAGCACAGTGGCGCAGTATGTGCAGCGGTATTCAAAGGATACTCAGTTTATTATGATAACCCACCGCAAAGGCAGTATGGAAGTTTGTAATGCGCTTTATGGCGTGGCAATGGAAGAAAGGGGCATCTCCAAGGTGGTGTCTGCCAGATTCAACGGATAAGGAGGAACTATGGAAAAGAACATGGGCTTTTTTGAAAAGCTGAAGAAAAGCCTGAGCAAGGCCGGAAACGGCATGCTTGGCGCGATATTTGCGGGCGGGGAGCGCGTGAATAACGAATTCTATGAAGAACTTGAGGAAGCCATGATAGTCGCCGACATGGGCATGGATACTGCCGAAAGGCTTATAGGTGCGCTGAGGGACAGCCTTGACGAAAAGGGCATTAAAACCCGCACCGAAGCACGGCAGGAACTTAGGCGCATAGTTGCGGACGAAATGCGGGCGGACAGCGAATTTGCCGCGGACAAGGGGCCTGCGGTTCTGCTGATAGTTGGCGTTAACGGCGTTGGTAAAACCACGTCCATAGGCAAGCTTGCGGCGTACTATATTTCCAAAGGCCGGCAGCCCATGATGGCCGCGGCGGATACGTTCCGCGCGGCGGCGGCGGAGCAGCTCACCGTTTGGGCGGAGCGCAGCGGGGTGCAGATAGTTAAGCACGGCGAAGGCGCGGATCCGGCAGCGGTGGTGTTCGATGCGGCGGCAAGTTTCAAGGCACGCAAGCGCGACATTTTGCTTTGCGACACGGCGGGCAGGCTACATAACAAAAAGAACCTTATGAGTGAGCTTGAAAAGATACGCCGCGTGCTTGACAGGGAACTGCCGGGTGTGCCGGTGGAGGCGCTGCTTGTGCTGGACGCAACAACGGGGCAGAACGCCATAATTCAGGCGCGCGCATTTGGTGAAAGCACGGGACTTACAGGCGTT
>OKSN01000994.1_pt1 | contig 16075 bp, 10 predicted proteins | sample 1606191 | NCBI WGS metagenome assembly OKSN01 (sample SAMEA3879535, study PRJEB24766) | human gut metagenome | biome: human-associated habitat; feature: feces | place: USA | collected 1985/1987
TCCCACAGAAAGAGACACAAAGCAAATACCAAATAGGATAAACATTTTGCCATAACCGCTGCAAAGATAGGGATTATTTTTATCTTTGCCTGCGTTTATCATAAGAAGTTACTGCAATGAATATATACATAAAATCTGTCATTTTGTCTTTTTTCTTTATATCTGTCGGGGCTCGGGCACAAGAAGCTTCCTTCACTCCGCCTTTTGATTTTCCCATCATTTTCTCCGGTAACTTTGGCGAGATACGTGCCAACCATTTTCATGGCGGACTGGATTTCAAGACCGGTGGCGCCATAGGCAAACCGGTACGTGCGCTGGCGGACGGATATATTTCGCGTATCCGTGTCACCCACGGCTCGGGCTATGTGCTCGATGTGGTGTATGATAACGGCTATACCGCCATCTACCGTCATCTTAGCGCCTTTGTGGGTGAAGTGGCAAAGCGAGTGAAGGCTCTTCAGTACGAAAAGGAAAGCTGGGAAGTAGAGATAATTCCCGAGCCTGCTCCCGTGTCAGATGAGGGAGACGATAGAGATAGAGGCAGTAATAATCTCGGGGTGCATATCTTGGGCGAATATCCCGTGAAAGCCGGTCAGATAATAGCTTTAAGCGGAAACACCGGATACTCTTTCGGTCCGCACCTGCATCTGGATATGATAGAGACGGCTACGGACGAATATATAGACCCACTGCCTTTCTTCATGGACAAAGTGAAGGACAAGACTGCCCCGCGTGCCGAAGGTATCATGTTGTTTCCTCAGCCGGGCAAAGGAGTGGTGGAAGGTAGGCAGACGCGACGGGCTTTTCCGGCACATCCTACGAAACTCATTACCGCCTGGGGATTGATTGGTGCAGGCATCCGTGCTTATGATTATATGGACGGAGTACGTAATAAATATGGTGTGAAAACGGTGATTCTTGAGGTGGATGGCGAGGAAGTCTTCCGCAGTACGGTAGACCGCTTTGCATACGAAGAAAACCGCTATATCAATTCGTGGACACACGGCCAGTATATGAAGTCTTTCATCGAGCCGGGAAACCACTTACGCATGCTGCATGCATCCAACGGTAACCGTGGACTGGTGGACATCAACGAAGAACGCCCTTACCGGTTTGTCTATACGCTGAGCGATGCGCTGGGAAATACCTCCAAGGTCTGCTTCACGGTGCAGGGGCAGAAGACGACAATTGCTCCGGTGGAACATCGTGAGAAATACGCCCTCAAGTGGGACAAGGTGAACTATCTGCAGGAACCGGGGTTAGAATTGGTCATTCCGAAAGGAATGCTCTACGATAACGTCCTGTTGAACTATTCCGTGCGGGCTGATAGCGGTGATATAGCTTTCACCTATCAGTTGAACGATACCCGCATTCCGATGCACGATGCCTGCGATTTGCGTATCGGCTTGCGCCGGCGTCCGGTAGAGGATATGACCAAATATTATGTGGCGGGCGTAACGGCGCGCGGTGGAAAATACCGCATCGGCGGTAAGTATGAGGATGGTGTCATGAAAGTGCGTATACGGGATTTGGGGACTTATACCGTGGCAGTGGATACGGTTCCGCCGGTGATAACTCCCGTGAACCAAGCTCAGTGGGGACGTACGGGAAAAATCATCTTCAAGGCCAAGGACAAGGAAACCGGCATCAACACCTATCGGGGTACGATTGACGGAAAATATGCCTTGTTTGGAAAGCCCAACTCCATCAGTGGTAACCTGGTGTGCGAGCTCGACCCGAAACATGTGGAGAAAGGCGGCAAGCATGTGGTGGAGATGACGGTGACGGATGGCTGTGGCAACTGTACCACCGAACAGTTTGAATTTGTATGGTAAAGCCTCTCCCCCGACCCCTCCCCCGTAGGGAGGGGAGGTCGGAAGTTACTTTTGCTATATATAGTGTAATAAATAAGTGTAATAAAAATATGTGTAACAAGCTATCATTTTCTTCTCCCCTCTCTTTCGGAGAGGGGACGGGGGTGAGGCCTTAATTTATTAGAAGTATGAAAAGTAAAAGACTGACTCTTTCCGTCTTGTTTGTTGTGGCAGCCGTGGCGAATGCACTGGCCTGCACCAATCTTATCGTGGGCAAGAACGCCTCCGCGGACGGTTCTACCATCGTTTCTTATTCTGCCGATTCCTATGGCTTGTTCGGCGAGCTATATCATTATCCTGCCGGCATGCATAAGAAAGGCACGCTGATTGACATACACGAGTGGGATACCGGCAAATACCTCGGGCAGATAGCGCAGGCCCGTCAGACGTACAATGTCATCGGCAATATGAACGAATTCCAGCTCACTATCGGTGAAACGACATTCGGCGGACGCCCCGAACTGGTAGACACTACCGGTATTATCGACTACGGTAGCTTGATTTATCTCGGACTGCAACGTTCACGCACTGCTCGCGAGGCTATCAAGGTGATGACGGAATTGGTGCAGGAATATGGCTATTACAGTAGTGGAGAATCCTTCACCATTGCCGACCCCAACGAGATATGGATTATGGAGATGATTGGCAAGGGACCCGGTGTGCGCGGTGCCGTATGGGTAGCTGTCCGCGTGCCCGATGATTGTATCTCCGCACATGCCAACCAGAGCCGCATTCATCAGTTCAACATGAACGACAAGGAAAACTGCATGTACTCTGCCGACGTCATCTCCTTTGCACGTGAGAAGGGTTACTTTGATGGTGTGAACAAGGATTTCAGTTTTGCCGATGCCTATGCTCCGCTCGATTTTGGTGCCCGTCGCTATTGCGAGGCCCGTGTATGGAGCTATTTCAATATGTTTACCGACCGTGGTAACGAGTTCTTACCTTATATATTAGGTGAGACGAACACTCCGATGCCTCTGTTTGTGAAGCCCAACCGCAAGGTTTCCGTGCAGGATGTGAAGAACGCCATGCGCGACCATTATGAAGGTACTCCTCTCGACATCAGCAAAGATTTCGGCGCAGGCCCGTATCATACCCCGTACCGCCTTTCTCCACTCTCTTTCAAAGTGGGCGACCGGGAATATTTCAATGAGCGTCCCATCTCCACCCAGCAGAGTGGTTTCGTATTCGTGGCACAGATGCGTTCCGAGTTGCCCGACCCTATCGGTGGAGTACTGTGGTTTGGCACGGATGATGCCAACATGACGGTATTTACGCCCGTATATTGCTGTACGGACAAGGTTCCCGTATGCTATACCCGCGTGGATGGCGCCGATTACATCACTTTCTCCTGGAACTCCGCTTTCTGGATTTTCAATTGGGTGGCCAATATGGTATATCCCCGCTATGACTTGATGATAGACGACGTGCGTGCCACTCAGACAGAGTTGGAGACAACTTTCAATGAAGCGCAGGAGGGCGTTGAGGCTGCTGCTGCCAAACTTTTGGAAAAAGACCCTGCTAAAGCGAAGGCATTCCTAACCAACTATACGAACATGACCGCCCAAAGCACTTTCGATACCTGGAAACGTCTTGGCGAGTTTCTTGTCGTAAAGTACAATGACGGCGTTGTCAAGCGTATGAAAAACGGTCAGTTCGAACGTAATTCCATTGGCCAGCCGGCAGGCGTAATCCGCCCGGGATACCCGAAGGAGTTCCTTGAAGAGTATGTTAAGCAGACGGGAGACAGATATAAAATGCCTGAATAAAATTAGGATATTTGAACTTATTCTTCTACATTTGTGTCTTACAAAAAAGTTTATATTAACTCTTAAAATAATAACAGTCTTATGGAAAATCAGGAACTGATTAAGCAGGTGACTGAGAAAGCCGAAAAATGGCTTACCCCGGCATATGATGCCGAAACTCAGGCAGAAGTGAAACGCATGTTGGAAAACCCAGATAAAACCGAATTGATAGACAGTTTTTACAAAGACCTGGAGTTTGGAACGGGTGGTCTGCGCGGCATCATGGGTGCCGGTACAAACCGCATGAACATTTACACTGTAGGTGCTGCAACACAGGGCTTGTCCAACTATCTGAACAAATGTTTTGCCGGAAAGAAGGATATTTCCGTTGTTGTGGGGCACGACTGCCGCAACAATAGCGACAAGTTCGCAAAGATTTCTGCCGACATCTTCTCTGCAAACGGCATCAAGGTATATCTTTTTGATGACCTTCGTCCTACGCCCGAAGTTTCATTCGCCATCCGTCACTTCGGCTGTCAGAGCGGTATCAACATCACAGCCAGCCACAACCCCAGAGAATACAACGGCTACAAAGCTTATTGGGATGACGGTGCGCAGGTGCTCGCTCCGCACGACACGGCCATCATAGACGAGGTGAACAAGGTGACGGTGGCCGACATCAAGTTCAACGGCAACAAGGACTTGATTCAGATTATCGGCAAGGAAGTGGATAAGGTTTATCTGGACATGGTTCACTCCATCTCTATCGACCCCGAAGTCATCCGTCGCCAGAAAGACCTCAGCATTGTGTATACTCCGCTTCATGGCGCAGGCCGCGTGCTTATTCCGGACTCATTGAAGGAGTGGGGATTTGAGAATATCAACTGCGTGCCCGAACAGATGGTGAAGGACGGCAATTTCCCGACAGTGGTTTCTCCGAATCCCGAAAATGCCGAAGCCCTTTCCATGGCCATTGCGCTGGCTAAGAAGATTGACGCTGACATCGTGATGGCAAGTGACCCGGATGCCGACCGTGTCGGTATGGCCTGCAAGGACGATAAGGGCGAGTGGGTGCTTATCAATGGTAACCAGACTTGTCTCATCTTCTTGTACTACATCATCAAGAACCGTATTGCAATGGGTAAGATGCAGCCGAACGACTTCATCGTGAAGACCATCGTGACCACCGAACTCATCAAGGCTGTGGCAGACAAGAACAAGATTGAAATGCGCGACTGCTACACCGGCTTCAAGTGGATTGCCCGCGAAATCCGTCTGAGTGAAGGTAAGCAGCAGTATATCGGTGGTGGTGAAGAAAGCTATGGCTTCCTGGCCGAAGACTTTGTCCGTGATAAAGACGCGGTTTCTGCCTGCTCTTTGCTGGCCGAAATCTGTGCTTGGGCCAAAGACCAGGGCAAGACACTCTATGACGTATTGATGGAAATCTATGTAGAATATGGATTCTCTAAGGAAACCACCGTGAACGTGGTGAAACCCGGTAAGAGTGGTGCCGAGGAAATCAAGGCGATGATGGATAACTTCCGTGCCAATCCTCCGAAGGAAATCGGTGGTTCGGCTGTCAGCCTGATTAAGGATTACAAGACGCTGGAACTGACTGATGCCCAGGGCAACGTAAGCAAGCTGGATATGCCCGAGACATCCAATGTACTTCAATATTTCACTGTAGACGGCACGAAGATTTCTGTCCGTCCTTCCGGTACGGAACCGAAGATTAAGTTCTATATCGAGGTGAAGGGCGAGATGGGTTGTCCGAAATGCTATGCCAGCGCCGATGCCGAAGCTGAGAAGAAAGTGGAGGCAGTGCGCAAGTCACTCGGCATTTGATAGGAAAGAGGAAAAAATGTGTATATAGTGTTCGGAGAGGCGTAACCCGTGAGGGCTGCGCCTCTTCCTTTTGCTTCTGTGTTGAAAGAAAACTTAAATAAAGACTTAAACCCGATGGTTGATGAACAAAACGTTTGCAGGGAAGTTTAGTATATGCAGATTGCGGTTACACACCGATTGGTTGATGTGAATGAGAGTCGTTTCATTCGTAGTTGTTCGTTTGTGAGTGTGTGTTTTCCGCAATTTGCTTTTTTAAATTTCTTCCCCCCTCTTTTTAATTCTTTAATTTTTAATTGTTCTCCATCCACCAGTCTATCAGCCTTCTTGCGATACTCAGCTTTCGTGGAATTTCGGGCAGGTTGTCTTTGGAATAGAAGGCGGCAGCGGTCAGCTCATCTTCCTGCAGTTTTATCTCCCCGCTTTCGTAGTCGGCAATGAAACCCACCATCAATCCGCTGGGGTAGGGCCAGGGCTGGTTGCTGAAGTAGGTGATGTTCTTTACCTTCAGCCCCGTTTCTTCAAAAACTTCCCGTTCCACACATTCTTCCAGTGTCTCGCCGGCTTCGAGGAAGCCTGCCACCAGTCCGTAGAAGGTTCCTCGGAAGTTCCGGGCATGCACCAGCAGGATTTCGTCTCCTTTGCGTATCAGTACAATGATGGCGGTGGAAACGGGAGGGTACATCTCATTGCCGCAGTTGGGACACTTCTTCATGATGGGGGTCTGGTGCTCCATGGCGGTGCCACACACGGGGCAGAAGCGGCTGTGCTCGTCCCAATAGAGTATCTGGAAGGCCTTTCCTGCAGAACGGTACTCGTCCGGCGAGATGTAGTCGTACGATGCGCGCAGGCCTATCATGACCCATTCATCGGTTTCGGCCACGGGCTGTTCCAAAGCAAATGCACTTGCTTGCCGTTGGGTGGGAACACTTCGTGTATATTACTTCCGGCTTCCGGTGTCAGAGGAGGCTCTATACTGACGGGTACGCTGTATTTTATTTCTCCTTTGTCTGTATATCCTTTTTTCAGCAGCAGTTGGTCTTTGAAGAAGACGAACCACTGCGTGCAGGGTTGGGGTTCTGTTGATTTTTCCATTGTTTGTTGTTTTATTATTTGGGGGGATGAACACGAAAATACAAAGGCACAGAGATTCTTTTCAAAGAGATAAAGCATTAATTTCTATGTCTTTGTGTCTCTGTGTTCGCCCCCCCTAAATTTCGTTTGCTGTGTCTTTTTCTTGCCGCACATAGACCGTTGACCTTCCCATTCCGCGGCGGCGCAGGAACCCTTGCCGGATGAATTTGTTCAGCTCGTCTATGGCGGCATGTCTGGTTAGTCCGCTCAATTGGATGTATTCGTTCTTGTTGATGCATACATTCTGCTTGAGGAACAGTTCCAGTTCGGCTTTTCTTGTTGCTTCGGTGGTCTCTACTACTTTTTTCGATTTCTTGGTAGTGGAGTGTACACGTTCCAACGTCATTTTCTTCTTGATGTTGTTGCGGAACGTGCTGCTGATGCGCAGGTGCACGTTTTGGAATTGGACGGATTCGGAACGGATTTTCTTTTTCTCATCGTCGGTCTCGCGCAAGCATTTCAGTGAAGTGCTGAAGAAGCCGAGTTCTCCCAGTTCCACGATGTTTCCGTTGGCAAGGAGGTCGCACAACTCGTCAATGCAGGCATCCAATGCTGCTCCTATCACATTCTTGGGCAGATGTTGGAAAGTTGCGATATGTTCCACAAACTCCTTTTGGGTATAAGTCCTTTTCGGGCAGATACGTGCATGGAGTGATTTCTTGTCTTCTTTCCCGTCGGGCGAAGGCGTTTCGTAAAGGTCGTAATACGCGCTCATAAGATATTTATTTTTGTTTATAGCGATAAACAGTTCTCGTCGCTTCGGGGAATTATTTTTGTCGCTAAGCGGATTAATTTTCTTCTTCCTAAAAACTAATCGTCCGACAACTGTTGCATTATCGTCCAACAGTTGTTTAATTATCGTCCGACAGCTGTCGGACGAAACAGAAATGGGTATGGGACGATTATTTCTTAGTGAACAAAGGTATAAAATATTGTGATACGAAGGGTAGTGTTTGGGGAGGAAAGTTTTAGTTTTCGGCAAAAGAGGGGGGATTGTTAAATCCCCAATAATAGGGACTGACCCGATGAAGGACTGGTCACTTACCTGGGGACAATTTGTCTCCAGGTAGAAATGGTAATAGATATAGGAAATGAAAGCAAATCACAACGTGTGTGCGTGTCTGTGTGTATTTGTTTTCCAAAGATAGTGAATCTTAATAAGAATCTCTCTGATTTCCCTACTATTTGGTATCTTTACACGCTTTTCTTTATACATGAGTACTGACTATAAATAAATCATATTGTGGAAATAACCCAACGCATTCGTCTCCTCCTTTCCGAAATGAACCGGGGAGTATACGAAAAAGAAACTGAAATAAACCTCTCCCTGCTGGCAGCTCTGGCAGGCGAGAGCATTCTGCTCCTGGGACCTCCGGGAGTAGCCAAGTCAATGGTAGCCAGGCGGCTAAAGTCGGCTTTTACAGATGCCCGTGCCTTTGAATACCTGATGTCCCGCTTCTCTACGCCCGACGAGATTTTCGGTCCTGTCAGCATTAGCCGACTGAAAGAATCCGACAAGTATGAACGTGCCATCGACGGCTATCTGCCCACAGCCGATGTCGTGTTTCTGGACGAAATATGGAAAGCAGGCCCTGCCATACAGAACACTCTGCTGACCGTCATCAACGAGAAACTTTTCCGCAACGGCGACAAGGAACTGCATCTCCCCCTCAAACTGCTCGTAGCCGCCAGCAACGAACTGCCCGCTCAAGGCGAGGGACTAGAAGCCCTATGGGACCGTTTCCTTATCCGCATTCTCTGCACCTGCGTCAAGCAGGAAGAATCTTTCTACAAAATGCTGCTGGACGATTCTGCCGACCATCCGGAAACGACTGCTTGCGAATGGCAAATCTCCGACCGCGAGTATGCCGAATGGCAAGCTGAGATACGCCGCGTAACCTTGCCTCTCGATGTTCTTTCCTGCATCACAGCCATTCGCCACGGACTGACAAGCGTAGAGATGCAAGACTCCGACCTGCGCCGCAATGTCTACGTCAGCGACCGCCGCTGGAAGAACATCGTGAAGCTGCTCAAGACCTCCGCCTTCGTCCACGGCCGCACGGAAGTCTCCATGACCGACCTGCTTCCCGTCTACCACTGCCTATGGAGTGAGCCTGATGAGAGCGTTGCCATCCGTGACATCGTTATCCGTGCCTTATTCGTGTCCCACACAAAACAGATTGCCGGTATCGCCTCCTCGCTGAAATCCGATTTGAAAGTCAGCCGTGTGCGCGAAGCCCTCGACAAAGCCCGCCTTGCCGGCGACCGTAGGGACGATGACCTGCAGATAACGGACCACTTCTACTACCAGGTGGAGAAACATGGTACGGGCAACACCTACATCTTTATCGTGGACTACAAAAATCTGAAGGAGTACAGCGCCAAAGATGCCCCCACCTTGGGCGTAATGTATGTCGACCCCATCAATCCCAAGCGTACCATCATCCGCGCCTTTGCCGACACCGGCGCCGTGAAAGAGGAAGGCACCGAACGCGTCACCCTCTACCGCGACGACAAGCATCTCTACATCAACGGTGTGCGCTTCCCCATGCGGCGTCTGCAACGAGGTGAGGAGCAACAACTCTGGCTGGGAAACCTCTCCGTCACCGACCGTGACTACGAGACGGAACTGGACGCCGCCGCCACCAGCATAGACCGCCTGGTAAGAGATTTGTCCGACAACCTTTTCGTCTCCGAAGAAGACAAAAAGAGCGTAGCTCAATACGTCTCCATCGTCCGCAAGGAAATAGCCTGGGCGCGTGTGGACATGCGCAAACTGAGATATGGAGACGAATAATCCTCCAGTAACCAAGAAGAAGATGAACACCACCGTCACCCGATATGACACCGCCTTCTATGTGCAGGCACTGGACCGTTTCGTTGCCACCGGAGAGTGCGCAGAGACGGATACCGAGCCCTTGTATGCCTATCTACTCTCTGTGATGAACGACTCCATGGTCAAGGTGCAGGTGCTGGGCGATGAGGTCTGTGCACGTATCTTTTACGACACCATGATTCAGTTCATCCAATTGAACTTGGAGAAGGAGAGGTACAACCTCCGGAAAAGCCAGTCGGAACGGACCGGGATGAAACTCGTGCTGGAATGGTCCATGGCAAAGCGGAAAGACGGCTGGCAAGCCTTGCTCCAGCAGATTTCCGACAAATACCGGGAGTACGGCTTCGACTCCCGTTTCTACCGCAGCCACTTCGGTACAGAAGGAGGATATGCGGACGATGAAGTCTGGGAGAAAATGGTGGACGACTGGGAAGACGCCTTCCAACTGAAGATGCACGAAGAAAAGGAGAAAGAGATTGCTTTCCGCAAAGATGCCCTCGAGCGCAGGCTCCGTTCCAATCTGAAAGACATCCCCGAGTACATCCGCCAGAACCGGGTGGATAAGGACGAATTCTTCCAGACCTGGGGCATGATGAGCGGCTTGTGGAATACTGTCGACTTTGAGCGTATACGGAAAATCGTGCGCATCCAGCGCTCTTGCCCCGAGATAGTGAAAGTGGCCCGCAAGATGGGGCGTATGGCAGACGACGAAGGACGTGAGCAAATCCGCGTTGCCGAGGGAAACGTCTACAAAATGGAGCACTCCTCCAAATGTGACATCCTGGGCATCAGTACCGGCAACGACCTCAATACCCTGCTTCCCATTGAGCTTGCCCATTCCGCTGACAGTGAACTGGAAGATTTGTTCGTCTACAAATACCTTACTCGCAAGCTCCAGACCTTCCGTTATAAATCGGAAATCATGCAGCCTGCCCGGCGCATCGAAACCAAGCCTGCCCGTCCCAAAGGTCCGATGATTGTCTGTCTGGACACCTCGGGAAGCATGGCTGGCAAACCGGAGAAGATTGCCCACTCCCTGCTGATAAAGCTCCTGGAGATAGCCGACCGTCAACGGCGGAACTGCTTTCTGATAGCCTTTTCCGTCTCCATTCATCCGATTGATGTAAGGAAAGAGCGGGCAAGGCTGCTCGAATTTTTCTCAAAGACAGCTTGCGGGGATACAGATGCCACCCGCATGCTGGAAGCCACGTTCCGCCTGCTCAAAGAAGGCAAGGAGTATATGAATGCCGATGTGCTTTGGGTCAGCGACTTCAAGATTCCTCATTCTTCACCTGTCTTTATGGAGGAGATTCGCCGTTGTCGGGAAGCCGGTACACACTTCTACGGTCTGCAGATTGGCATCACGGACAATGAGTGGGCACCATTCTTCGACCATATCTATCGAGTAGAATATACTCCTTCGCAACAGTATTAAAAGTTGATATTTACGCCTCCCATCACCGTGGCTTTCGGCATGGGGAAGCCTGCATTGATTTCATAGCGTTGCGCCAGCAGGTTTTCGCCCTTGACAAAGACGTCGGCAAAACTGCACAGACGGTAGTTGGCACGCAGGTTCCAGAGTACGAAGCTTTCCTGCTTCTCCTTACCCGGGGTGACCGAGGTATGGAGACCCTTCACGTATTGTATACCGGTAGATAGGCCCCAACGTCCTTGCGTAAAGTCCGCACCGGCATAGAGTTTGTACTCGGGAGCCGCCAGTACCGGATTCTCCATGTGCAGCCAGCTATAATTGGCATTCATCTGCCAGTGGCGGTTGATGCGGTATCCGAGGTTGGTTTCCACACCCCAGTTCTCTATCTCGCCGGAGTTGACGTTCTTGCGCAGGGCAGGGTCCGTCATGATGATGTTGTCCCCGTTGATGTAGTAGAGGTTCACCCCATAGGACATGGGCCCTCCCAAAAGCTGCCCCGTAAAGGAGAGTTCATAGTTCATCAGGCTCTCCGCTTTCAAATCGGGGTTCTGTGGAGGGAACATGTACATCTCCCGGATGGTGGGGTTACGGAATCCTTTGCTCACCATTGCTTTCAGTTCTGCCTGCTGCGGCAGATGGAAAGCCAGTCCCCCTTGGGGAATCCATTCCGTGCCTACGTGCGAATGGTGGTCTATGCGGACACCGGCGTCCAGTGAAAGCCAACTGTTGATGTCCTGCCTGAAATCCACATAGCCTGCAAATTCATCCATCTGCTTGTCCACGCCGGGGATGCGGTCACCAATCTGCTGTCCGGGTTTTGCCTCGTCGATGGCGACAACCTTGTTCCAGGACTCTCCGCCGAAGTGCTGGTAATCGAAACCTACGGTCAGGCGGTTGCCGGTGAAGAGCGTGGCGCTTTGATACCACGATATGCCCAGCATCCGGTCCTTGGAGTTGAAGTGCGACTTCTGGGGCTCTCCTCCGGGATGGTAGCCGTCATTAATCCTGTGCCGGCCCCAGTTGTAGAAGAAGCTCACGGCGCCGGAAGTGCGGTCGTAACGATTTTCCAGTGCGAAGGAGGTCATGCCGCGTGTGATGCGCGAGTCGTTGTCTATATACGGATTGTCGGCTTCGCCGGGATTGGAGGCGTTGAAGCGGGTGATGTTCACGTCGCCCCACAGCTTCCAGGTGTCGCTGAAGTCGTATCCCAGTTTGGCATAGCCGCCATACTGCTCAAATTCCATGTCGTCACGGTGTCCGTCGGTACGGTTGTACGAGCCGGTCACCACGCTGCTGAAACGCCCTTTCCTCACGCGGTTGGAGACTTCCGTCTGCAGGGTATTGTAGGAACCGTATCCTATCTGCGCATTGGTTTTCACCCCGTCCTCCTGCATCTTGCGGGTGACGATGTTGATAACCCCGCCCATTGCATTGGACCCATAGAGGACGGAGGCGGGACCGCGCAGCACTTCCACCCGTTCGGCCATCATGCTCTGGTAGGCGTCGGCGATGGGATGCCCCATCAGGCCCATGTATTGCGGATGTCCGTCTATCAGCACCAGCAGGCTGGTCGTAGGTCCTCCGGCTGCGTTTACTCCGGCGCCTATACCGCGCAGGCTCATGCCTCCTGCGGCTCCCGTGGATACGCCGTAGCCCATGATGCCGCGGCTTGTGGTGAAAAGTCCGGGCACCTGCTCGGTCAGTGTAGGCAGGATGGAGGGCTGGTAGGTCTGTTCCAGTTGCTGGCGGCCCACTACGGAGATGGTCATTGGCAGGTGGCGGATGTCTGTTTCATTTCTCGTCCCGGTCACTACGACTTCATCAAGCTTGTAGCTTTTCAGCCGGAGGCTGTCGGCAGGTGCGGACAGCATGCTCCCTGGCAGGGCAATACTTATTAAAATAGCCGTTAAAATCTTTTTATTCATCGTTTATCTATGGTTCTTTCTGCAAAGTTATACAAAAAGATGAATCTGTATATGATTGGTAATCCTCGAAATGAAAACGGATGTGGAAGATAACTCCGTTAAAGGGTTTCCTGCTTCAGCGCTTCCACAAACCGGTCTATCTCCTGCAGTTTCGCCGGGATGTCGATGCCTTGCGGACAGTGTGGGTTGCATTGGCCACAACCGGTGCAGCGGTTGGCTTGGCGGAGACGGGGAACACTGCGGTCATAGCCTATCAGGAAGGCGCGGCGTGCCTCGCGGTAATTCTCGTCCTGGCTGTTCTGCGGCACGTTGCCCTCGTTGATGCAGCGGTTGTAGTGCAGCAGGATGGCTGGAATATCCAGTCCATAGGGGCACGGCATACAGTATTTGCAGTCGTTGCACGGCACGGTGGGGTATTGCAGCATTCGCTGGGCGGTATCTTCCAGTAGGGTAAACTCCTCTTCCGTACATGGAACAAGCGGGGAGAAGGTACGCAGGTTGTCTTGCAGATGCTCCATGTACGTCATTCCGCTTAGTACGGTCAGCACATCGGGGAAAGTACCTGCGAATCGGAAGGCCCAGGAAGCCACGCTCTCCTGCGGACGGCGTTGTTTCAGACGTGCCATCAAGTGGTCGTTCAGGCGGGATAGGCGTCCGCCCAGCAGCGGCTCCATGATAACGGCGGGAATGTTGCGCTTCACCAGCTCGGCATATAGGTATTCGGCATCCGTGTTGCGGGTATTCACTTCTTTGGCATGTCGCCAGTCCACGTAGTTCAGTTGGATTTGTACGAAGTCCCATTTCAGTTCGTCGTGGCGGGAGAGCAGGTAGTCAAAGACTTCGATGTCTCCATGATAGGAGAATCCGAGGTTGCGGATGCGTCCGGCTTCACGCTCTTTCAGCAGGAAGTCCAGCATGCCGTTGTCCAGATAGCGGGAGCGGAGGGCTTCCATGCCGCCCATGCCGATGCCGTGCAACAAGAGGTAGTCGATGTAGTCCACTTGCAGGTCGCGGAAGGAGCGGTGATACATGGCAAGGGACTCTTCGCGGCTGTGCGTGCTGGGACTGAAGTTGGACAGCTTTGTGGCAAGGAAGAATTTCTCCCGTGGGTGGCGTTTCAAGGCAATGCCCGTGGCGCGCTCCGACAGACCTTGCACATAGGCGGGGGAGGTGTCGAAATAGTTCACTCCGTGGGCAATGGCATAGTCTATCAGGTCGTTCACGGCTTCCTGGTCTATTTCGTCTCCATTCCCGTCGGCGCGTTTCCGGGTGGGCCATCGCATGCATCCGTATCCCAGCAGGGAAACCCGGTCGCCCGTGTTGGGATTGGTACGGTAGGTCATCTTGTCGGTTGGTATCTCGCCCAGCGCGGCCGATTCGCTCTCCCCGTTGTTCTTGTTGCCCGAACAGCCGTACAGGGCTGCTGCCGAGGCAAGCGTTCCTGCACCGGCGAGTTTGAAGAAATCGCGGCGGTTTATCTTGTTCTTATTGTCTTCTTTCATTGTGATAGGACTGAAATTATAAATGGATATTTGGGTGATAAAGCTGCTTCAGACAGTTCTGTGCATCACATGGCCTTCCACATAAATGGCACTGAACGGACGCGACGGACAAAGGTTCTCGCATGCTCCGCATCCGATGCAGCGTTCGACGTTGACTACCGGTATCTTGATGGAGGCTTCGTCTTCCGGGTCTGAAGGAACCATCTGTATGGCACCGGCCGGACAATGGCGGGCACAGTTCCCGCATTCCATCTTGTCTGTGATGCAGATGCAATTCTCCTTAATCCATACGGCATGACCGATTTGGACGGCCGATTTCTCGGCGAGGCTTGTCAGATGGATGGCATCGGTAGGACACACCTCCGCACACTTGGCGCATTCGGGGCGGCAGTAACCGCGTTCGTAGGACATTTCCGGCTGCATCAGTTTTGTCAAGTCCGAAGAAGGACGGAGCACTTGGTTGGGGCATACCGATACGCAGAGCTGGCAGGCTGTGCAGTGTTGTGCAAAGTGGCGGGCGCTCAGTGAGCCCGGAGGAGTGATGGGAGTGGCGCGCTCGGGGATTTTTTTGTCCTCGATGACAGCCAGTCCACCGTCCACTTTCTTCTCCTGCGCCTTGAGGGCTGCCGTAGCAGCAAACACGGCAGTTGTAGAGAGAAATGCGCGGCGGGCGTCGTTTACCTGCTCCGGTGCCACGGAGGTTTCCTGGGAGACTGCAGCGGAGGCCGGCTTGCGGCGTGTGTAAGTGATGGCACCTTTCCTGCACTTGTTGATACAGTCCATACATGCCACGCAACGGCTGTAATCTATTTCGTGTGCCTTGATGTTGATGCACGATGCCTTGCAGTTGCGGGCACAAAGTCCGCAACTGCTGCACTTCTTTGTGTCAATTACCGGTTTCAGCAAGGAATACTTCGAGAGGAAGCCAAGCACTGTACCTACCGGACAGATGGTGTTGCAATAGGTACGTCCGCTTCGCCATGTCAGCACGATGAGGACCACCAGAGTGACTGTGGCAATCAGCAGGGTAGGGAGACTCTTCATCCATACATCCGTTTCATAGAAGGCATAGCTGTCAGCACGTTCGGCCAGGTAGGCCAGTCCGTTGTTTGCCCACTGGTAGAGTGGGGAGAAAAGGCTGGAAACGATGCGCCCGTATGAGCTGTAAGGGGCCAGCAGCACGACAAAAGAGTTCAGTCCGCCGATAATGGCAAGTACGAATACTCCCAGCACACCATAGCGTAGCCATTTCAGTGCGGACGAGTAGCGGAAACGGTTTTTCTTCCGTTTGGCGGAGAGCCAGGAAACAATGTCCTGGAATACTCCCAACGGGCAGATGACGGAGCAGTAGATGCGTCCGAATACCAAGGTCAGCACTGCAAGAAACAGCACTACACCGATGTTCAGTGCCAGCACGGCCGGCAGGAATTGTATTTTCGCCATCCATCCGAACCAGGCATGCAGTGTTCCCGTGAAGTCGAGGAACAACAGCGTGATGAGTGCGAAGAAGATGACGGCAAGGGTCAGTCTGATGGTACGTAGCATAAATGTATTGTATAGCGATTAGTATTCGTTCTTTATACCTTTTTTCCCATCTCGTAGGCTTCGTGCATGGAAGGCTTGTCGTTTATCTCGCCCACCTTCCAGGCACCCACGCCATAAATGGTGCCGCATTCTTTGGGCTCTTCCAGGCAGTCGAGGAAGCCACGGAAACCATCAATCGTACGTTCCATCATCCCCTTATCATTCTCCGCCGCTGCAATAATGAAATAAAATTCC
>OKSN01001016.1_pt1 | contig 15894 bp, 15 predicted proteins | sample 1606191 | NCBI WGS metagenome assembly OKSN01 (sample SAMEA3879535, study PRJEB24766) | human gut metagenome | biome: human-associated habitat; feature: feces | place: USA | collected 1985/1987
GCAAAGTAAACGCATTTCCAGAGTCCCCGGAGCGTCTGCGGATGCTCCGGTGGTTTTGTTTGCAGGGGGGACGAACCCTCTCAGTCTCGCATACGCTCGACAGCCCCCCTGATAGTGGGGCCTCTGGCGTTACGGAAAGTTTTACAGCTTTTCCTTTACGCACAGACTTCACCGTTCTGCCAAGGCCTCCCCTACTAGGGGAGGCGGCAATGCGAAGCATTGACGGAAGGGTTTCGCACAAATATATCTCTGCCCCGGAGCCATTACGGAACCGGGGCTTTTTTTGAGAAAGGAACGACCCCACTTGTCTTGTCTGTTCAACAGTTTTGACCCCTATTTCAAGCAGCCCTTTGGTGCGGTGCGCGCCGGGCAGACTGTCCGGCTGTCGCTCTGCATCCCCGAAGAGCTGGGCTATGTAGACCCGCACCTTGTCCTGAAAAAAGAGGGTAAGTTCGATGTTCCCGTCTACTACCGGATGAACTTCGATGGCCAGACCCCCAGGCAGAACCACTTTTCTGTGGAAGTGCCTCTGAATGACCCGGGCCTCTACTTCTATTACTTCGACCTCTACACCGACTTCCGCCGCATCGTGCGCGGCCCCGACAACTGCGGCGTGATCAGCTGGCAGGATGGCGAAAGCTGGCAGATCACGGTCTATGAGCAGGATTTTGAGACCCCTGAAAGCATCAAGGGTAAGGTGTTCTATCAGATCTTCCCGGACCGCTTCTGCGAAGGGGTGGAGAACAAGCCCATGCCCTTTGCCGACCGCATCTATCAGGCCGACAAGCACGCCGAGCCCTTCTGGCAGCCCAACGAGGTGGGTGGTCACTTGAATGAGGATTATTTCGGCGGCGACCTCAAGGGCATCCAGCAAAAGCTCCCCTACCTGCACAAGATGGGGGTGGATTTTATCTACCTCAACCCCATCTTTGAGGCCCACTCCAACCACCGCTACAACACCGCCGACTACCTGAACGTGGACCCGCTGCTGGGCACCAACGAAGAGTTTGAGGTGCTCTGCCGCGAGGCCGCCAAGTACGGCATCGGCATCGTGCTGGACGGTGTGTTCAGCCACACCGGCTCCGACAGCCGGTACTTCAACCGCGAGGGACGCTACGGCGAGGGCGGCGCTTACCGCGACCCCAACTCCCCTTACCGCAGCTGGTATGATTTTGACCCCAAGTACAAGGGCGGCTACCGCAGCTGGTGGGGCTTTGAGACCCTGCCCGAGGTCAACGAGGAGACCCCCTCCTATGTGGAGTTCATCACCGGCCCGGGCGGTGTCATCGACACCTGGCTGCGGCGTGGCGCGGCAGGCTTCCGGCTGGATGTAGCCGATGAGCTGCCCGACGAATTCATTGAGAAGGTGCGCGCCGCCGTCAAGCGGGTCAGCCCCGAAAAGTTCCTGCTGGGCGAGGTGTGGGAGGATGCCACCACCAAGTTCGGCTTCAATAAGCGCCGCACCTATCTGCTGGGCAAGGGCCTGGACAGCGTGATGAACTACCCCTTCAAGAACGCCGTGCTGGATTTCGTCAAGGGCAAGCCCGCCGAGCAGGCCATGACAGAGATCCTGACCATCTGTGAGCACTACCCTGCCCCGGCCATGGATACCGCCCTGAACTTCCTCTCCACCCACGACACCGAGCGTGCCCTGACCGTGATCGCTGACGAACCCGCCAATGGCCGGGGCCGCGCGTGGCAGAGCGGCCGCTGTGTGACCGGCGATGCCTACGAGGAGGGCCTGCTCCGCTTGCGGATGGCCTACGCCATCATCTACACCCTGCCGGGCGTGCCCTGCCTGTACTACGGCGACGAGATCGCCATGCAGGGCTACCGGGACCCCTTCAACCGGGCTTTCTTCCGGTGGGATGCCCACGAACAGCGCCTGCGCCCCGTGCTGGCACAGCTGGCACAGCTCCGCCACACCTGCGAGGCCTTCCGCACCGGCCAGCTGCGGGTTCTGCGTGCCGAGGACGGTATCCTGCACTACCAGCGGGTGGGCAAGGTGGAGACCGCGGAGATCATCGTCAACCGCACCGAACATATCATCGTGGAGACCCTTGCCAGCGGCAAGAGCACCGAGGTGAATCCCATGGGCTTCACCATCGTGGTGGAAGAAGTGGGGCATAACCCGAACCACAGCTATTATGATTATGTATGACCGCATTTTGTTTTCTGCGCAACAATTCAGCAAAAATCTCTTGACCTTCCCCCAACCGGATGCTCTATAATAGGATCATAAGGAGGGATGTTCGATGTCCATTGACCCCATTTTCTGGCTCCTTGCCGCCGTCGGGTTCCTGGCGCTGGAGGGTATGACCTTCAGCATGGTATCCGTCTGGTTTGCGGCAGGCAGCGCGGCAGCCCTGCTCTGCTGCCTGTTCACCCACTCGTTCCGGGTGCAGGCGGTGGTGTTCATTGCAGTCAGCGCGGTCTGCCTGCTGGCATTCAAGCCGCTGGCCAAACGGCTGCACAAGCAGCCCACCCCCACCAACGGTGACCGCGCCCTTGGCCGGGAGGCCCGGGTGCTGACCCCTGTTTCCGCCCAGCAGACGGGCCGGGTGCGGCTGGACGGCGTGGACTGGAGCGCCCGCTGCGCCACCCCCGGCGATACCCTGATCCCCGGGCAGGCCTGCCGGGTCACCGAGATCCACAGCACCCTGCTCATCGTGGAACCCATCCTGACCGAATCCATCAACCACTGAAAAAAGGAGCGTCTTTATGCCTATCATGCTGTTCGTGATCCTCGCGCTCATCTTTGTCATCCTGCTCATCGTCGTCACCAACATCGTCATCGTACCCCAGTCCATGGTGTACGTTGTGGAGCGTCTGGGCAGCTACTCCGACACCTGGTCGGCCGGCCTGCATGTCAAGATTCCGTTCATTGAGCGGATCGCCAAAAAGGTCAGCCTGAAGGAGCAGGTCGCGGACTTCCCTCCCCAGCCTGTGATCACCCGCGATAACGTTACCATGCAAATCGACACCGTGGTGTTCTTCCAGGTCATGGATGCCAAGCTCTACACCTACGGTGTCAACCAGCCCATCGCAGCCATCGAGAGCCTTTCCGCCACCACCCTGCGCAACATCATCGGTGAGATGGAGCTGGATCACACCCTGACCAGCCGCGATGTCATCAACGGCAAGATCACGGCCATCCTCGATGAAGCCACCGACAAGTGGGGCATCAAGGTCAACCGCGTGGAGGTCAAGAACATCATCCCGCCGCGCGAGATCCAGGAAGCCATGGAGAAGCAGATGAAGGCAGAGCGCGAAAAGCGCGCCGTCATCCTGAAGGCCGACGGTGAGAAGCAGGCCGCCATCACCGCCGCCGAGGGCGAAAAGGAAGCCGCCATCCTCCGTGCCGATGCCGTCAAACAACAGCGCATTCTCGAAGCTGAGGGCGAGGCGCAGGCCATTCTCGCGGTGCAGAAGGCCAACGCCGATGCCATCCGCCTGCTGAACGAGGCCATGCCCAACGACAAGGTGCTGGCTCTGCGCAGCCTGGAAGCACTGGCCAAGGTCGCCAACGGCAAAGCCACCAAGATCATCATCCCGTCGGAGCTGCAAAATCTGGGCGGCGTTGTGCCCAGCATCAAGGAGCTTCTGACCGACCCGAAAGAGGACTGATCCATGATCTACGATACCCTGAACAATCTCCCCAACTATCTGGGCCTGTGCAGCAGTCTGGACAGCGTCATCGAGTTCATCATGGCGCGGGATATCAACAACCTGCCCGCCGGGCGCACCCACATCGATGGTGACAAGGCTGTGGTCATGGTGAGCACCGTGACCCCGCAGGCCAGCGACAAGGCCCCCTTTGTCCGGCACGACAACCACCTGACCCTTGAGACCGACCTCGAGGGCAGCGAGCTGTTTGAAGTGTCCCTGGGCGAGTTCAGCCCCACCCGGCCCGCTGACGAAGCCGCTGATACCACCGTGGGCACCGCCGGCACCAGCATTGCCGGAATGCTCTGCGAGGGCCGCTTTGCCCTCTATCTGGCCGGGGAGCCGTACAAATCCGGCTTGAAGGCCCAGGGCTGCGGCAAGCTGAAAAAGGCCGTGTTCACCATGGAGCTGGACCCGGACGAGGAAGACGAGACTGATGCCGAATAATTCCTGAAAGCACGAACTCCACGCAGCGTAGGTTGCGTGGAGTTTTTTTGTATGGTAAGCTGGCAGCAACAAACCCCACCGTCATCCCTGCGGGATGCCACCGCCCCTAGTAGGGGCGGCCCTGCGGGGCTGGGCAGCACACCCGGAGAAGCAGGAGCTTACGGTTTTGCCAATGGCCCCCCTATTAGCGGGGGCTGTCTGCGAAGCAGACTGGGGGGTTATTCAGGAGGGTTATTACTATGAACACATACGTCACAGGCAGCACCATCCGGCAGCTGCGGGAAGCCAAGGGCTTGACCCAGGCAGAGCTTGCCGGAACGCTTTCTGTCAGCGCCAAGACCATTTCCAAGTGGGAGACCGCCAAGGGTCTGCCCGATATCTCCCTGCTGGAACCGCTGGCTGCGGCTCTGGGGGTCAGCGTGCTGGAGCTGATGCAGGGAGAACCCATCATCAACCGGAACCGGGCAGCCAACCTGCTGCGAAGCAAGCTCTACGTCTGCCCTCTCTGCGGCAATGTGCTCCACGCCACCGGACAGGCCGTGGTGAGCTGCTGCGGCATCACCCTGCCTGCGCTGGACATCGCCGAAGCCGAGGATGCCGACGAGCATCATCAGCTGACCGTGGAGCGGGTGGAGGACGAGCTCTTCGTCACCCTGCACCACCCCATGGAGAAAAACCATTACATCTCGTTTCTGGCCTACCTCACCGGCGATAAGCTGCAGCTGGTCAAGCTCTACCCCGAGGGAGATGCCTCTGCCCGCTTCTCCCTGCGGGGCGCAGGTGTGCTTTACTTCTACTGCAACTGCCACGGCCTGATGAAGGCTCCGGATTTCCGCACCGCCACCCGGCGCACCTCACCCCAGAAGATCCACCTGCGGGAGCCGGATGAGGGCGACCGGGAACAGGTAATGGCCTACCGGGAAGAATTTCTGGCCATCAACTCCCGGATGGACGGCACCTCGGCTCTGGACAAATATGCCGACTTCGATGCCTGGCTGGCCCAACTCCGCAAGCTGAAAAACCCGGCCACAACCCCCGCCGGTCTCGTGCCCGCCACGGAGTATCTGGCTCTGGATGAGCACGAGCATCTGGTGGGCATGACCAACCTGCGCCACCGGCTCAACGATTACCTGCTGACCTACGGCGGTCATATCGGCTACAGCGTCCGCCCCTCGGAGCGGCAGAACGGCTACGCCACCCAGATGCTTCGCCTGACGCTGGAAAAGGCAAAAGAACGAGGCATCGAAAAGGTGCGCATCTGCTGCGACCATTACAACGTTGCCTCAGCAAAGACCATCCGCGCCAACGGCGGCGTGCTGGAGGATGAGCAGTTCGATTCCTCCGATGGAACGCTGACACAGCGGTATTGGATACAGAATAAGTAAAAAGAGGCTGTTGCCAAACTCCTTCCGTCATCGCTCACGCGATGCCACCTCCCTCAATGAGGGAGGCTTTCACAGATTGCCATTACGTCAAGGCTCCCTCCAAGAGGGAGCTGGCGCGGCGAAGCCGTGACTGAGGGAGTTGTCGGCAGCAGCCTTTCTCTATTTCAGCCCAAATGGAACATATCGATCAGCACCACGGCGGCCAGGCCATAGTAGACCACCACAGCCACCAGATCATTGATGGTGGTGATGAGCGGACCGGAAGCCACGGCGGGGTCGATGTGGATCTTATGGAACAGCATGGGGATGACCGTGCCCACCAGGCTGGAGATCACCATGGCCACGACCAGAGATACGCCCACACAGCCCGAGAGCAGGAAGGCTTCACCCCAGGCGTAAGCCTTGAAGAAGTGGATGTAGCAGCCCAGGAAGCCCAGCGCCAGTACGGCCAGCAGTGCACCGTTGGTCAGGCCCACCCGCATTTCCTTCCAGAGCAGCTGGAGTTTTTTGGCAGTGGTCAGGTTCTCGTCCACCAGCACACGGATGGTCACAGCCAGCGACTGGGTGCCCACATTGCCGGCCATATCCAGCACCATGGACTGGAAGCAGATGACGATGGGCAGCACCGCCACCACCGATTCAAACGCCCCCACCACCGAGGACACCAGCATCCCGAGGAACAGCAGGGCGATCAGCCAGGGCAGGCGCTTTTTCACACTCTGGAACACACCCTCGTTCAGGTCCTCTTCACTGGTCAAGCCGCCGAGTTTTGCGTAATCATCGCCCATCTCGTCGTCCACCAGCTCGACCACATCCGCCGAGGTGATGATGCCCAGCAGCTTCCCGCTGTCGTTCAGGACAGGGAGCGAGCGCTCGGCATAGTCCACGATGCGGTCGATGCAGTCGCTGATCTTCTCGTGGTCGGTGACGTAGGGGTAGGAGCGTGCGATCAGCTTTTCCAGGCGCTCCTCCGCACGGGCCACAATGAGGTCTTTCAGGTCGATGGCACCATAAAAGTGCCCGTTCTCATCCACCACATACAGGGTGGAGATGTTATCGTTCTCGCCTGCCTGCTTCACCAGCTCACTCATGGCCTGCCGGATGGTCATATCCCTGCGGATGCAGATGTAGTTGGTGGTCATGCAGCTGCCAATCTCGTCCTCGTGATAGGAGAGCAACAGCTTCACATCATCGGCGGCATCCTTGTCCAGCTGGTGGACGATCTTTGCCTTATCGTCCTCTTCCAGGTCATCCAGAGCATCTACGGCATCGTCCGAATCCATGTGGGAGATGACCCGGGCGGCCCGCTCGGGGTCCAGCTCCTTCAGGTAAGGCTCTGCATCGTCCAGATAGGAGAAGATCTCTGCCACCGTATCCACACCCAGTGCGGTGTACACCTTCTGGCGCTCCTCCGGTGTCAGGGCCGTCAGGGCATCGGCCAGGTCATTTTCATGGTAATCGGACAGCTTTTCAGCCAGCTCTGCCTGGGGCAGACCGCTGTGGATGATGTCCAGAATCTCCTGCACATAATTTTTCTTCTGCATGGTTTGGTCCCTCCGTTTCCCGTTTCCGGGCATAAAAAATACACCGCATCGGTCTGGTTACAACTCCTGCGGTGTACAAAGGGCATGCAGTTCAGGATGCGGCTAACACGTTTGCACGGCCCGCATCGCAGGAGAAGCGTTGTTTGGGGTGATCCGTATGGTCACTGGACATGGAAACAAACTCCTCCTTGGTGTAAGATTTTTCTTTCAGCCCCGTTATCATACTACGCCGGGCCGGATTTTTCAACCCCTTTTACAGTTTTTTTACCGGATTATTGCTATATTGCACAAAGAAGAGCTTACTTCTTATACTTTCCATACCATGCCACCGACACCCGCCAGGACACGGCATACAGGGCCAGTACCGCCAGCAGAAGCACTGCGGCCAGCCAGAGGGGCACAGGCAGCGGCCCACTTCCCGGGCCGTTCTGCTGCAGTTCATCCATCACGGCACCGCCGCCGCCCAGCAGGGCACCCAGTCCGGCAAAGGTCAGGACGTAGATCATGCGGGCTTTTTCGGCCCCAAAGCGGTACAGCAGCGGCAGGGAAATACCGTTGATCAGCAGGATGGCACACACACTGCCCGCCAGCAGGGACAGCACATCCTTGTCCGGGGCCGTTCCGGTGCGCAGAGGGATCACCGTTACGAACAGTCCTCCGATCACAACAGCCGCAGCAGCGCAGAACAGACCAATGAGGTACTTTTCCGCCACCAGCGTCTTTTTGCTCACCGGAAGCGTCCGGCCATACTCCACCCAACCGACACTCTGGTCGTAGGCAAGCAGGTTTATCGGCAAGATGCCCAGAAAAACGGCCGCATAACTCACCGGGAACACATAGGCGCTCGATGTGCTGAACACCCAGATCACCAGCACAAATGCAACCGTCAGGTACATGGCTTTCATACTGGTTCTGACCTGATACCAATCCTTCAACAGCAAGCCTTTCATCGTGCGTTCTCCCCTTTCACCATCAACACAAACAGTTCTTCGATGCTCACCGGTGTCAGGGTGCTGCCCGCCGGGACAAGTTCCCTCTTCACCAGTGCCTCGGCTCCGTAGGCTGTCACCCGACGGCTGACGATGGCGTTCTTGTCCAGCTCCTCCAATTGCCCGGCGGTGCCGTGCCAGAGGGCGTACTCCTCCCGCAGGGTATCTTTGTCCTCACAGAGAAGCAATTTTCCCTTGTGCAGAAAAGCAATGGTATCGCAGAGCTTTTCCAAATCGCTGACGATGTGAGACGAGATCAAAATCGCGTGATCCTCGTCCCGCACAAAGTCCAGCAGCAGATCGATGAGCTCATCCCGCACCACCGGGTCCAAGCCGCTGGTGGCTTCGTCCAACAACAGCAGCTTGGGGTGATGAGAAAGTGCCACGGCAAGGCACTGCTTCATCTTCATGCCGGTGGAGTAGTCACCGTACTTCTTGTTCTCCGGAAGGTCAAAGCGGCGGCACCAGTCGGCGTAGGCGGCGGCATCCCAATTGGGATAGATGCCCGCCATCACTTTACCCACCTGCGGCGCGGTCAGGCAGGTAGGGATGCCCTCGCCGCCCAGCACCACGCCGATATCGGCCTTGGCAAGCGGAGTAATTTCCTCCTGCCCGAACAGCTTCACGGTACCTGCCTCCCGGTCGATCATGTCCAGGATCAGCTTAATGGTCGTGCTCTTGCCCGCGCCGTTCTCACCGATCAGCCCGCAGACTGTGCCGCCGGGCAGTTCGAGATCAATGGGCCCCAGCGCAAAATCCGGGTAGTGCTTTTCAAGGCCGTGCAGTTCTAATGCGTTCATGGTTCATTCCTCCCACAGCAATTCCAACATTTCGGTCAGTTCCTGTTTGGTCAGCCCGCAGGGAGCCGCCAGCCGGACGGCTTCCGTCAGGTGTGCTTCGATTTTTTTCAGGTTTTCTTCCCGGAGCAGCTCGGTGTTTTTCGCCGCCACGAAAAAGCCCTTGGCGGGCACCGCATACAAAAAACCCTCCTGTTCCAGCTCATCGTAGGCCCGCTTTGTGGTGATAACGCTGATGCGCAGATCCCGCGCCAGCCCCCGGATGGACGGCATAGCTTCCTCCGGCTGCAGTTCCCCGCTCAAAATCTGGTTCTTGATCTGGGTGTAGAGCTGCTCGTAGATGGGTGCGCCGCTCTTGTTATCGATGAAGAGATTCATGTCTGCCGCCTCCGTTGCATCTGTATATTTACAGTATATACAGTAGATACATGGTTGTCAATAGGCAGATACAAAAAAACAGCTTTCCCGTTTGAACGGGAAAGCTGCTTTTTTCATCGGATCATTCTCTGACTGTGGAGCGGCTTAGTAGGCCACGCCCCAGTAGACCATCTTGCTGGCGGGCTTGCCGCAGCAGGGGCAGACATCGCTGATGTGCTCCTGCTCAAAGGGCATGCAGCGGCTGGACAGGCCAGCCTCTTCCTTCATCTTCATCTCGCAGGCCAGGTCGCCGCACCACATGGTCTTGATGTAGCCGGTGTTGGCCTTGGCCAGCTCCTTGACTTCCTCCATGGTGGTGGCTGCCCAGGTGCGCTTCTCGCGGTTGGCGAGGGCACGCTCGTACAGGTCCTTGCGCAGGGCCTCCAGCTGGGCCGGGATCGCGGTCTCCAGCTCATCCAGGCTCACGAAGATTTTTTCACGGGTGTCGCGGCGGACCAGCACGCACTGGTTCTTTTCCAGATCCTTGGGGCCGATCTCCAGGCGCAGGGGAACGCCCTTCATCTCCCACTGGGAGAACTTCCAGCCGGGGGCGTTGTCGCTGTCGTCCAGCTTGACGCGGGCGTACTTGCTGATCTTCTCGGCCAGCTCGGCAGCCTTCTCGGAAACGCCGGGCTTGTGGGCGGCAATGGGCACCACCACAACCTGAATGGGGGCAATGGCCGGGGGCAGGATCAGGCCGTCGTCATCGCCGTGGGTCATGATGATAGCACCCACCAGACGGGTGGAAACGCCCCAGCTGGTCTGGAACGGATGATGCAGCTGGTTGTCGCGGCCGGTAAAGGTCACGTCGTAAGCCTTGCTGAACTTATCGCCGAAGTAATGGCTGGTGCCGCTCTGCAGGGCCTTGCCGTCCTTCATCATGGCTTCGATGGTATAGGTAGCCTCGGCACCGGCAAACTTCTCCTTATCGGTCTTGCGGCCCTTGACAACAGGGATGGCCAGATCCTGCTCGCAGACATCCGCGTAGCAGTTCAGCTGCTGCTGGGTCTCGGCCTCGGCCTCGGCGGCAGTCTCGTGGATGGTGTGGCCTTCCTGCCACCAGAACTCACGGCTGCGCAGGAAGGGACGGGTGGTCTTTTCCCAGCGCACCACGCTGCACCACTGGTTGTACTTCATGGGCAGCTCACGGTAGCTGTGCAGCACGCGGGACCAGTGGTCACAGAACATGGTCTCGCTGGTGGGACGCACCGCCAGGCGCTCTTCCAGCTTGTCGGAGCCGCCCATCGTGACCCATGCCACCTCCGGCGCGAAGCCATTGACCAGCTCGCCTTCCTTCTGCAGCAGGCTCTCGGGGATCAGCACGGGCATGGCCACGTTCTCGTGGCCGGTTGCCTTGAACCGGGCATCCATGTCCTTCTGGATCAGCTCCCAGATGGCCTGACCATAGGGGCGCAGGATGATGAAGCCCTTGACACTGGAGTACTCCACCAGCTCTGCCTTGACGCAGATGTCGGTGTACCACTGTGCAAAGTTTTCTTCCTGGCTGGTGATCGCCTGCACAAGCTTCTTGTTGTCTTTTGCCATTTTGTTATATCCTCCTAAGCCGTGCGCCAAACGCCTGTGTTCCAGCCGTTCCGCACGAGCTCATATTAAAAGCCCCGCTGCAGCGCCGCCGTGTGCAGCGCTGCGGGTGCGGGGCCTTTTTGCAAAGCTGTTATCAGCCCTTGTGGCTGTCCACAAATTCCACCACGTCGCCCACGGTGCGCAGATTCTCGATGGCATCGTCCGGCACTTCAATGCCAAACTCATCCTCCAGCGTCATCACCATGTCCACGATATCCAGGCTGTCGGCCTCGAAATCACTCATAATGTCGCTCTCCATCGTGATCTTAGCAGGGTCAATATCCAGCTGCTCTGCCAGCAGTGCACGGATCTTTTCAAAAGTATCCATCGTCGCGGTCTCCTTTTGTCAATGATTCTTTCTTCTCTGCCTGCACGCCCTCTCCGGCGCGCAAAAGCACTCTCTCTTTTTATATCCCATGGGCCGTATCTTGTCAAGCCCTGTTTTGCATTCCGGCCCTTTACGGGCAGAAAAAACCGATGAAAATTGCACAAAGCCCTCTTTTTTGCTTGACAGAAGCCCGTTTGATTCTTATGATTATATGTGACGAACCAAGCCTCTCAGCCATGCTGCATCAGCATGGCCGCAGAGATCCCGCCTGTAAAGGAGAATGCTCCATGAAATTGTCATTTACCAAGATGCAGGGCTGTGCCAATGATTACATCTATCTGGACTGCCGTGCATCCGGTGTGCCCGCAGACATTGCCGCACTTGCACAGCGGCTCTCTGCCCGGCATTTTTCCGTGGGTGCGGACGGCATCATCTGCATCTGCGCCCCTGTGACCCCCGGGGCCGATGGCCGGATGCGCATCTTCAACGCGGACGGCAGCGAGGCCCAGATGTGCGGCAACGGCGTGCGCTGTGTGGCCGAGTGGCTCTACACCCACGGGGTGGAAAAGCCTGTCCTGACCATCGACACCAACAGCGGTGTCAAGCGCATCACCCGGCAGGGCGCACAGCTGTGGCAGGTGGAGATGGGCGCTTACAGCACCCTGCCGGCTGACCTGCCTGCCATCCACATGGGCGAAGGCCCACTGGTGGATCAGCCGCTCACCGTAGAGGGAAAAGTGTGGAAGGTGACCTGCATCAGCGTGGGCAACCCCCACTGCGTGACCGTGGTGGAGGATGTGGACAGCCTGAAGCTGGAAGCCATCGGCCCGGCGTTCGAGCATCACGCCAACTTCCCGGAGCGCATCAACACCGAATTCGTGCAGGTGGTGGATGCCGCCCACCTGAAGATGCGGGTGTGGGAACGCGGCAGCGGCGAGACCTGGGCCTGCGGCACCGGCACCTGCGCCACCGTGGCGGCTCTGACCGAGCTGGGCATCTGCCCCGCCGGGCAGGATATCCATGTGCAGCTGCGCGGCGGTGAGCTGGTCATCCGGGTGCTGCCCGGCAGGCAGCTGCTGATGACCGGCAGCGCTGTCACGGTGTACGAGGGAGTTGCGGAAGTTTAACATCCTCGCCCTCTCCGTCATTGCTTTGCAATGCCACCTCTCCCAAAGGGAGAGGCAATTGCGGCTCAACGGTCAGCTTCTGCTGGCGTAGACGCTGCATCGGCTCTCCCTTTGGGAGAGCTGGACGCGAAGCGGCCTGAGAGGGCGGGCAATCTTATAAAGTGAGGGAACAACTTATGAAAATGAATCATCATTACGGCGAGCTGAAGGCAAGCTACCTGTTCGTGGACATTGCCCACAAGGTGGCCGCCTATCAGGAAGCACACCCCGAAAAGGAGATCATCCGCCTGGGCATCGGCGATGTGACCCAGCCTCTGGCAAAGTGCGTGGTCACCGCCATGCAGGATGCCGCCGCTGAGATGGGCACCAAGGAGGGCTTCCACGGCTACGGCCCCGAGCAGGGCTATCCGTTCCTGAAGCAGGCCATTCAGGGCTACTACGCAGGCCGCGGCACCCAGCTGGCTGAGGACGAGATCTTTATCTCCGACGGTGCCAAGAGCGACCTGGCCAACGTGCTGGGCCTGTTTGATGTGGACAACACCGTTCTGGTCCCGGACCCCGTTTACCCCACCTATGTGGACGACAACGTGACCGACGGCCGCAAGATCATTTACGGCCGCACCAGCCAGGAGAACGGCTTCCTGGGGATGCCCGATGACAGTGTGAAGGCTGACATCATCTACATCTGCAGCCCCAACAACCCCACCGGTGCCGCCTACACCCGCGAGCAGCTCAAGGCCTGGGTGGACTACGCCAAAAAGAACAACGCCGTTATCCTGTACGATGCCGCCTACGAGTGCTTCATCACCGATCCCGCTCTGGCACGCAGCATCTTTGAGGTGGAGGGTGCCCGCGAGTGCGCCATTGAGATCTGCTCCTTCTCCAAGATCGCAGGCTTTACCGGCACCCGCTGCGGCTACACCGTCGTGCCCAAGGAGCTGGAGCGCGAGGGCATGAACATCAACAAGCTGTGGCTGCGCCGCCAGACCACCAAGTTCAACGGCGTGCCCTATGTCGTTCAGCGCGCTGCTGCCGCCGTGTTCACCGAGAGCGGCATGGCTGAGATCCAGGCCAACCTCGATTACTACCGCCAGAACGCCAAGGTCATTGCTGACGCGCTGGATGCCTGCGGCGTGTGGTACTGCGGCGGCAAGAACAGCCCCTACATCTGGCTGCGCTGCCCCGGCGGCATGAAGAGCTGGGAGTTCTTCGACTGGCTGCTGGAGAACTGCGGCGTGGTCGGCACCCCGGGTGTCGGATTTGGCGAGTGCGGCGAGGGTTACTTCCGCCTGACCGCCTTTGGCGATGCCGAAAAGACCAAGGTCGCCGCCCAGCGCATCAAGGCCGCCATCCAGACTCTGTAATCTTACACAAGCAAAAAGGCGATGCAGTTTTGAACAGCTGCATCGCCTTTTTCTTTTATTTCCGGCCCGTCAGCCGGTTGAGCAGCATCACTGCCAGAACAATGATACCGATGACAAGGATGATGCCGACCATCCCGATCAGCATCATCGGCAGCGTGGTCATCCACGAAGTAAGATGAAGCATGCGATCACCTCCGTTAAGCCATCAGGGTCAGGATCAGGCCGCCTGCAATGACGGACGCGATCTGTCCCGAAACGTTGACGCTGATGGAATACATCAGCAGGAAATTCTGGTTGTCCTCTTCCAGGCCCATCTTGTTGACCACACGGCCGCTCATGGGGAAGGCCGAGATGCCGGCCGCACCGATCATGGGATTCAGCTTTTTGCCCTCCGGCCGGAAAAGGTTCAGCAGCTTTGCAAACAGTACGCCGCCTGCCGTATCAAAGACGAAGGCCACCAGACCCAGTGCAAGGATCAGCAGGGTGTCGGGCCGCACGAACTTGTCGGCGGTCATCTGCCCGGCAACGGTCAGGCCCAGCACGATGGTGATGAGGTTTGCCAGCACATTCTGGGCGGTTTCGCTCAGCGCATTCAGCACCCCGCACTCCCGCAGCAGGTTGCCGAACATCAAAAAGCCCACCAGCGCCACACTGGCCGGAGCCACCATGCCTGCAATGATCGTGACCACGATGGGAAACAGGATCTTGGTCAGCTGGGAAACACTGCCCTTTTCATAGGACATCCGAATGCGGCGCTCCTTCTGCGTGGTCAGCAGCCGGATCACGGGCGGCTGCACGATGGGCACCAGCGCCATGTAGCTGTAGGCTGCCACCATGATGGCACCGAGGTACTGGGAGTTGAGCGTATTGGCCACGAAAATGGCGGTAGGGCCGTCTGCCGCACCGATGACAGCGATGGAGGCAGCATCCTTCAGGTCAAAGAAGAAGCCCGCAAGAAACAGGGTGAAAAAGATGCCGAACTGGGCCGCCGCGCCAAAGAGCATCAGCCACGGCTTTTCCAGCAGCGGGCCAAAATCGATCATGGCACCGATGCCTATGAAGAGCAGCAGCGGGAACAGCTCGTTGGACATGCCCGCTTCAAACAATGCAGAGATCGGGCCGACCGTATCCCCCTGCGTGATGGCACCCGAGAGAGGCAGGTTGACCAGAATGGCACCAAAGCCCATGGGCAGCAGCAGGCTCGGCTCCATCTTTTTGGCGATGGCAAGGTAGATGAGCAGCGCACCGATGCCCCACATCACCACCATCTGCCAGGTCAGATTCCCAAAATTGGAAAAGAGACTGGCGAATGTGTTCAGAAGATCCATATTTATTTTTCCTCCTTGTGTTCCGGTGCCGGGCAAGAAAAAAGAGACCCCTGCCACAGCACTCTGTCTGTGACAAAAGTCTCAAGCCAACACATGACATCGGGCATTTCTGCCGTGATGACGCTGCCATGCAGCACCCCGCAGGCCCTGCGGAATGCCCTTTACTCCCTTTTATCGATTCTAATTAAATCAGAATGCAGTCCCCTCTGTCAAGGGGTTCCTGCATTTCTTTGCCAAACTTTGCTTCAGCGCTCAAACGTTGTGCTGAGGGTGGTCTCCCAGGTCTGGCCGGGGGCAAGGCAGGCGGCAGCGGCGCGCCGGCTCCACTCCTGGGTATCGGTCTGGGCACCGGGCAGGGAGTGCCACGGCTCAATGCAGACAAAGCGCACAGGCTTTGCCGGAGCCGACCAGATGAGGGTATAGGGGTAGCCCTCCACATTACAGACGATTCCCTTGCCGGTGTCCTTCTCGTAGATGCCCAGCGTGCGGCTGCGCAGACCGGCCATGCAGAAGCTGTCGTTCTCAAACAGATCGTCTGTCAGGGGGATGCTCTGCTCGTTCTTCCACCGGTAACCGCACTTGCCGGTCAGCAGACCGTTGGGGTAAGCGTCCAGGATCATCGGGCTTTCCGGCTGGTCGAAGCGGAACTCGTAATCGGTGGTGGTGTGCTGGTCATCAAAGGGGATGCGGAACGCCGGGTGGTAGCCGATGCCGAACTGCAGCTCCTCGGCGGCATCGGCAGGGTTGGTGACGGCCAGGGTGTGGTGCACCGTCCTGCCCTCCAGCCGGAAGGTGCTGGTCAGGACAAAATCAAACGGGAAGCGCTCTGCCTTGCTCTTTTCATCCGAGCGCAGCTCCAGCCGGATGGTGTCGCCCTCGGCGCAGAGCAGGGTGTGCTCCACGTCCCGGGCAAAGCCG